>JGI24159J19872_10001034_pt1 | contig 29088 bp, 18 predicted proteins | sample Ectturendosymbi4_FD_19872 | JGI IMG/M metagenome (IMG submission 19872)
ATTAGTTAATTAATTAATTTGTTTATTTTAGATCATAACTTTTGAACCAGAAATGCTAGAAAGTCAATCAAAGGCTCAAAAGACTCGAGTCTAGTTTCCAATGAAAACTTCAGCAAAACACTTTGGCCTAGCGGTTGGGCCCTAGGCCAGGCAACATGAGCCATAATGACCCTAAAACCACTTCACTTATGACGTCAGTCACAAACAATCCACACCCCCAACCAAAATTTTTTTTCGAGTGCAAATTACTAGACTGGCCGATCCGTTTGAGCCGTTAAACAGCTCTCTAGCGCAATCGGCAGAGGAGCTAGGGTGTTGGTAAGGCAACCGAAAACTGCTGTTTTTTAGGCTGAAATCGAAGTACGAATATATCATAGGCAGGCTCTCAAAGTGTTAATACTTTATTTAAATAAAAATCTTGAAATTTACCTTATGTTTGCTTTATCAGGCTTGGGGGGCAAAAAAAACACGTAGAGAGTGAAAGGGGAAGATGGAATAAAAAATTTTGAGAAACACTGACCCAGATGATGTAATGTCTGATGTCATTTGAATATCATGTGTTTTAGTTTTTATTATTGGATGTATTTATATGTTCTTACTATCTTTTGCAGCGGAAAAATTTTTAGAAAGCATTGAATCTCAAGAGGGCTATGCCTTGATGTTGCTGAAGCTCATTAAAACTCAATCTGGTAATATTTCTGCCAGTGTGCCATTGGCATCGGCCATTGCTTTCAAGAACTTCGTGAAAAGAAACTGGCGCATTGTGAGTAATTCCATTTATGTGCTTTGATTTTGATGTAAGTAATTAACTCAGAATTAGTGTCTACTAAGAAGTTTAATATGCTACTAAGAGACATGATTTGTTTGTTACTTTCAATGTGTACTGTGATGTAATGCAGTACACACAGACATGTTAATTGAACTGCTCATAGAAGTTGGTATATTTGTGAACTAAACTCTGAAGGTCAGAACTTTTTTGCCACAATGTTGACTTGGAGGTAAGTGCGTAACTCACACACAGGACAACTATAACTTCAAACTCTACATGAAATTGTCATTTTGAAATCAAAATCAATTTACTAATTCAGCATGCTAGCTAGGTTAAAAAATCTTAGGCAGTCATTGCTGGCTCAACGATGTCCTCCAACTTCTGAATATTAGAACCAGAATCGAATTTTTGAATAGCAGGTGGTAGAGTTCACTATGTGAATTGACCTCTGTGGGTCTTCAATAGTATCAGTTTAAAAATACTCCTACTGCTAATAATTTTCCATTTTGTGTCATGAGAAACAATTGTGCCAATTGAGTATGAAGTTAGTTGTGTAGAAGAGACCACATAAGTAAATTGCTGTGCTGGCTGACTTGAGAAATCAGCACCCCTTAAACCAGGGTTCTGAACACTTTGAGAGCCGGGGTACAATATATTCGTACTTTGATTTCGGCCTAAAACCAACAGTTGTCAGTTGCCTTACCAATGCCATAGCTCCTCTGCCGATTGCGCTAGAGAGCTACTCAAGGGCTTAAACGGATCAGACAGTCTTCTAGATTGCACTCAAAAAAAAAAATTTTGGTTGGGGGTTGCGGATGTTTTGTTTTGTGAGTGACATCATAAGTAAAGTAGTTTTTGGGCCATTTTGGCTCATGTTACCTGGCCTAGGGCCCAACCACTAGGCCAAGTATTTTGCTGAAGTTTTCATTGGAAACTAGGCTCGAGTCAGTCTTTTGAGCCTTTGATCAACTTTCTAGCGTTTCTGGTTCAAAAGTTATGATCTTAAATAAACAAATTAATTAATTAGATAATCAACTAATTAGTCAAAAATTTTTACTAACTTAGATCATAACTTATGAACCCGAAACCCCAGCAGGTCATCCAAAGTATCAAAAGACTAGGATTGTAGCCTAGTTTCCAATAAAAACTTTAGCGAAAAACTACCATCTAACGGTTGGCGCCCAAGGCCAGGTGAAGTTAGCCAAGGTGGCCAAAAATTCCTCCAGTTATGATGTCACTCACAAAAAACCCGCGTCCCCAACCCCTCAATTTATTTCGAGTGCAAACTACAAGACTTGCCACATCTTTTGACACTTTGACCAGGTCCGTAACCTGTACAGGAGCGGAGATATTCCCACGCAAAGCCACGTGTGATCCAACTGTTTTTTTGCGAACCGCTTGAATTAACTCGGACCTCAAAGTGTTAACCATTTCATTGTTATCACCCCTTGAGAATAACCTCATACATTCCATTTAACCGCTTCTGTAAAAATAAGATATTATAGCTAGCTAGCCAGCAATCAACAATGAAATGTAAGAATGGCTTCATAATTTGCATGTTGCAAAAGCCAAATGATTACATTAGGGATAATAAGAACCACTGCCTTAATGGACAAGCCTCATAATTCTCTATTGTTTTTATGAGGTGGGCCATCTTAGATCCATCTCTCTCCCATACCTGTCTGTTGCACATCATTCTTCTATCCAATATGTTGATAGATATTGGTTTTTGATGTTGTAAACATACCATCATATTCATGTGCGATCTGCAAAACCAGTGTATTTTTTTCCTCAGTGAACACATGAGTCAGATAACATCATAAACATGGGTAGTTTTGGCTTCAAAAGCAATTTTTAAAATGGGTGTCATTTTATAATTGCGAGCAAATCTAACATAGTGCCAAGATGTGATATGAAGAGTGCAAGTAGGTTTTGCCATGAACAGACTTAAGGATCCTTATTGACATAAAACTACTTGGCTTTTGCATTTCATGGGTAGTGTTTGAATTTTCAGGTTGAAGATGAACCAAACAAAATTTGTGATCAGGATAGAGAGTCCATCAAAAGAAATGTGGTGGAACTGATGCTTTCAAGTCCTGAGCGATATCAAAAACAATTAAGTGAAGCAATCAGTATTGTTGGTTCGTTTTTTTTTGTTTTTAGTTTTTGGCAAAATAACTTTATACAATAAAGCGATTTCTTCATCACTGAGATATTGTATAGCTTAGTTATGATTCAGATGAGCATTGGTTTTCATAATTATCTGCTGGTGTTGAAAAAATGTCCACAAAAGTTGTCAGTTCACTGTTTAAAAATATGTTTTTGGTGATGTTCTTTTATGTTATTTTTTCTAGAGCTTGACTGATGCATCGGCATCAGGGTTGATAAAAATCATGATTTTTTTTATCAAAAAAATGTTTGTTTTTTTAATTGAAATCTGAGTTTTTTGATTTAATGTGTAGAAGATGGCCAATTAACAAGTAGTAATTTTTAGTTTTGAAAAGTTTGTTGTAATATAACTTTTTGGGCTTTGTTTCTTCTAGTACAGCAACTAGAATTCAGCTGAACTTCCATTCAAAATTACTTTGCGCCTATTAATCATGCTTAAAGCAAATCAATTGACAACACCAGTACTGGTGTACAAAACGAAATATTTATCGGAATGACAAAAATCCTCAAACCATCAGTTTATCAACTTAATTAATACTTATGGCATGTTAAAAAGTTCGTACAAAAATACAAGCTTGTCAGCCTTTTTGGTGTGAAGTCTGTTGTTAAAATTGATTATTGTAACCCAGCTTTCACTAGTTCAGCTTTTGCAAAAGTATAACTTACATGCATAAAATGGTAAAAACCTACAATATGTGTGTATTATGCATTTGAATCGAAAATATGTTTCAAAACTACTGTTTCTACATTCAACAGCCTACATTTGCTGGAATTTAGATGTAAGTTTTACTTTATGCCAGGCCTGTAGCCATGGGGGCATTCAGGGACAGTGTCCCTAAAATTTTTTGTGCCCCCCAAAATGTGTTGTGCCCAGAAAAGTTTGTTTTGAACATATACCATAATAAAAACAAAAATCTTTATCCCCCTAACAGTTTATTTTGCTGTCCAAACCTCAAATCCTGGCTTCATGCCTGCCTTATGCCAGCTTACACATTCACACTTGTGGCATTCTGACAGTTGTGACTTCTGAGTCTGCAAATGTTAGTGATTTCAGCCCACATATCATTTTTGCAGTTAGTTGGCATAGAATATGGGACCTCACGGTTGCTATGATTGATAAAAAGTTAATTGCTTTAACTTTTGTTGTCATAAGAAGTCTCTGCCTTCTCTAATAGCAAGTGAAACTGATTAGAATACCAATTAAATGTGCCATACAAATCACAGTAAGCTTCCAAACTGCATATGATTTTCTTGCTTCAATTTTGATTATTCCGTCACTGCTTTAAATGAAATGATTAAAATCAATCAACCCTGAATAGAAATAGCTGAACTTTCATTCAAACATTTTTGCACTTACACAATATCCCTTAATGTAAATAAGTTCATAACCCCAGTACCAGTGTATGAAATGAAATATTTATTGAAATGTCAATACTGAAACTGCCAGTTGAGGAATTTCGTTGACACTCAGGCATACATGCATAAAATATTCGAAACCTATAATAATATATCTGTTTCATGAATCAAAAATATGTTCGATATCTATGTTTATTGTCAACAGCCTTCATATTTGATGGAATTTAAATACAGCTTTTACTTCATGCCAGTCCACTCTTTCACACTTATGGAATTCTTACAGTTATGACTTCTGAATCTGCAAGGGTTGGTGATTTCAGTCCACATGTCCTTTTTGCAGATAAAAAGGAAATAGAATCTGTGACCTCACAGTTGCTGTAATTGATAAAACTTCGAACTTGTATCATCATAAGAACTCTTTGTCTTCTACACTAATACTGTATGAGCTATGTGAAAACCTATAAGAATGCTAATTAATGTTGCTTGATTTAAATCATGATTTTATTGCTTGATCTAAATCAGGGGTCACCAACAGGGTGCCCGCGGGCACCTGGTCGCCCGCAAGGACCAAGTAGGTCGCCCACGGACCTGTTATAACATTAGCATGATCAATGTCTTCACATTAACGAATATCAATATGAAAATAATTGAAGGTGAATTAGGCAAGATTTTTATTTCAGAAGTTTGTATCAAACCAGCCCCTTTGCATTAATTGGTACACAAGAAGTAGCTCGCAGTTTCAAAAAGGTTGGTGACCCCTGATCTAAATTACAACCCTGATCAGCATGCCGATATGGTGATGTTGCTGATGTCTCATCTCAGCAAAATTCCGCCGATTTATATCAGCAATATTTGATCATAAAATTCGTTTTTGGGTTTTGTTTTATGAGTGATGTCATAAGTGAGGTAGGTTTTTTGGCCATTTAGGCTCATGTTACCTGGCCTAAGGCCCAACTGCTAGATGGAAGTATTTCGCTTAAGTTTTTATTAGAAAATAGGCTAGAATCTGAGTCCTCTGAGCCTTCGATCAACTTCCTATTGTTTCTGGTTCAAAAGTTGGTGTAAAAACAACAAATTAATAAATTATAATTAAGGCATTAATTACTATTTTTATTGTTTTAGGTCATAACTTTTGACCCCAAAACCCCAGCAAGCCATCCAAAGTCTCAAAAGACTTAGATTTAAGCCTAGTTTACAATGAAAACTTTGCCGATATATCACCACCTAGCGGTTTAAGCCTAGGGCCAGATGAAGTGGGCCGAAAAGGCCTAAAACTACGCCACTTATGATGTCATTCACAAAATATCTAAAACTCAACCAAAATTTTGTTTTCATTGCAGACTCAAAGACTTGCCAAGACTTTTGAGTGTTTGAACAATGAACAGCTCTCTAGCACAGGGGTTCCCAACCTTTCCCTTACCACATACCCCTTCAGCATTTCAACAGATAAGCATGTACCCCTTCAGAATTTTGAACCATGAACATGTACCCCTAACATTTCTCATGACAAAATATTTTATGATTATTCGTAGATACATTTAACAATAAGCATGTATTGACTTTTGCAAGTAATATTAACTGATATATCTATAAATATTTGGAAATAAACAATATGCAAATATATTTCTATCTTCTATTGATAACCTTAAATGTACCCCTTTGGATAGGCAAATTTACCCTTGGGGGTACATGTACCCCAGGTTGGGAACCCCTGCTCTAGCACAATCGCCTGGCGAGTTTTGCAATTGCTACAAGACATGTGAAAACTGCTCATTTAGGCCAACACTACTGGCAGCAAACATGTTAAGCAAATATGTAGACTGTGTGTGGAACATGACCAAATGAATTTTGGTGTATTAGCAAATCTGATCAATATACGTAAGCTAGTATACATTCACAGTGAGATTGTACAAGAGACCTAACTGTCTCCTCCAAGTTCTGCCATCATTACATTCATTGTGCATGGAAAATATTTTCACGCTTCATTTGTGATTTAATAAACAACTAAGTAATAGTAGGCGTAATCCAGTTTAGTGTTTTTCTATTGATTTGACATACCTGTTCCAAAATTTCCATGTCGGAGTCAGACAGCAAGGTTTCTGGATTAGAGCAGGGGTCCACAAATAGTGGGTCGCAACCAAAATTTGGGTCACAAGACCTACCACTCTGGGTCGTGAAATAATTTGAATTTGCATTTCAAGTTTGCTATGCTCATTAGACAGAGTAAATGCAAACATTTACTATTTTATGAGCTAAGTTTCATATAATTTTGCGAAAGAAAATTGCTATTGTCAATAGTAGTCTTAAAATTAGTATTTAATTATGAAGTATTTTTCACAAAATTATATGCTCACGAAATAGTTGGGTCGCAAGAATTTACAACAATTTTTTAGGGTTGTGCTGAAAAGTATTTGTGGACCCCTGTATTAGAGGGGTGAAATGCATTGGGAGAAATCGGTTCCCAGCAATTTTGTGTCATATAGTGAGGATTCCGGTTGTTCGGCATTCGGACAAGTCTGACTGTAGATTAATTTACATTGTAAAGCAATGATGTAAATTACAAAATGTGCTCCAAATGTACTTACATTTTAGTAAGTCACCCAAAGTTCTGACTACATTTTTAAAAAATTATATGTAGTAGTGTTTTTCGTCTTAACACTATTTTTGACTTCAAGTTCTGCTAAAGTTTTTGTTTTGTTGAGAAGTTATGCGTAACTGAAAACTAGAGCTCAGTGTGTTTTCTGAAATTTGTATGCAACCAAGTTGTGATTCACTGGTTTGTAAAGGCAATTCTTATATTGCAAAGCTATACAGCTAGTTTTCTGGATGAGGTTGTGGTGTACGTGCTGACAGTAACAAACTGTTATGTTGCTCCACACAAAGTTCCACATGACTCATCAGATTTTAGTTTTCATGTAAAAATCAACCCTGTATCAAATCGCTCAGAGAAAACCCCATGAATCCTTAAAATGAAATCACTTATGACATATAATTTCAGGTTTTGTGAAGTCACTACTAATGTGCTATACCAAGTTCAGAGAAAGCAACTGAAGCTGTAATTTTGCTTTAGGTAGAGAGGACTTTCCAGAAAAGTGGCCAACTCTGCTAACACAGATGGTTCATCACATGGAATCAGGCGATTTTCACGTAATTAATGGTGTTTTGCAAACTGCTCATTCACTCTTTAAACGGTAAGTTTGTTTTAATAAAAAAGCAGGTCTGCTTTTAGGTCTACCTAAATTGCATTAATCTGAAATTTAGTATTAGTGATCTCACTCCTGAAGGCTGAATGTTGTTTGTGTACTACAAAAGCACACCAGTCTGCTTTTTAAGGTTGCATGCTCCATTGCTTATTGTCTCTGCGTTTAGGATTCCTAATAATGAAATACGAAACCAACTGATAAAGCACAGAAACACTATGCCAGATTTTAGGGTGTCAGTTGTAAACATTAAATTAATGCTACATTTTAATTTTAAGAACTGAATTAAATAATTCACAATGGTAGTAAGCACTTGCACAATGTTTAGTTACTAAAATAAGTTTGTGGTTGATGGTGACATTGTAGAATTAAAAAAAATGTTAGTGCTTATTTTTAAAAATAATGTTTAGCAGATTTGGAGTGGAAAAATTGTTGACCTTGATTTCAAAGGTTTATTTTCTGTAAAATTTTCTTGTTTGTTTGATTTTTTGGTGCAGCGGAAAAAGGACATAAGTGTCAAAATCATTGGGATATTTTTCATCCAATAAAAAAAGGATAGTAGTAATTTTTATTCTGCTTGTTTCAAACACATTTGCAATTATTTATTAGGCAGCGGAAAACATGCAAAAACAGCTAATTGGTGCATCAAACACTCACCCAAGCTGCCAAATAAGATGGAAGTTAACACATTAATTAAAAGTATTAACCACATCATTCTACTTGTATCAAATTAATCTTTAGTTATTTATTTACAAAGTAAAAACACTGAATTCTCTTAAAGCCGTTCAGCACGTAACGATGCCTTGGCAAAGAAATCACATGGCAGCAAAAATGTTAACAATCTTTTAATGTTTTCATCTTTATCTGACTGCAGGTAAAAATTTTAATGCTTATAAGAGGAAAACATTATTAATGATATGCATGCCTTTGTGCTTTTTAATGGTTTTGTTTTGGTCTTCTGTTGTAGGTGAATTGCTGAAAATTCAACTTTTCACACATTACATCATTTTTAGTTCCCTCTTATTTTGTTTATGATGTAATGCATGTATAAACACAAAGATTGATGATGAAAATGATGTATGAGCTTTCTGGAGATGTATTTTTTCTATTACAGGTACCGTCATGAGTTTAGATCTGATAATCTGTGGCGGGAAATAAAGACTGTTCTAGACTGTTTTGCTTCACCGTTGACACAACTCTTTGAAAAAAACATTCAACTTGTCTCTCAGCATGCGGGCAACAAAGATGCCCTGAAGGTGCTGTGTGGTATTCAAACCGTTTCAGTCACATAACACTCTGATTTTGTAGATTAACAGTTGGGTTTTTCTTTGTAACTTCGACCTTTATGTTGTGTGATTGCTTGTGTATTTTTCAATGTGTGTGCTTTATGTTGGCTGTTCTAGCTCAGCCCGAGTTTATGCCATACATAGTAAATCTAAGATTCTCATTTTAAGACTTGTAGTTCACCAGTGATGGTATTATAGGTCTAACCATAGTACTAGACTGTATAATCTGATGTAAATGTGAATTGCTTTATAACGACTTTCCTCAGACACCAATAATTTGGTAACTTTTTTGCAGGTGCTATTCAGTTCATTGGTACTCATATCAAAGATTTTCTACAGTTTGAACTATCAGGTGAGTTTCTTGGCTGGATGATAAGATTATAAACACTGTGAGAGATATCCTGGAAGAGTTGGAAGAGTTTCATTTTACATCTTTATAAGACTAGTGCTTCAAATTTAAAAACATCGTTCAGCAAATTTTGATGTATGGGAAAATACCGTCACCGCGACCGAAGTCACCCTAGCCCTGAAGATGTTGGAGGCTGCTGGTTGTAATGAAATCCGAAATATGTGTAGACATGAACACAGGATTTCACGGATCTCTTTAACTCGCAAGCGTCATTATCAAGTAGCCTGGTGATCTTGAAAGGCATCGAAAGATTGCCAAGGTGCTGTGATCACGACTATGGAAAGTAGGGAGACAGGTGGGAATACTTCGGGTGTTTTCCTCTTTAGCCTCCCGGGAAAAGTTTGCTCCAAGTTCCTTGGGAAAGAAATGCCGCTAAATAACTGAATTTGAGCTGGATTATCCAGCTGTCGCGGCACTATTCAAAGAGCTATGGCACAATAAACCAACCACCTCTACACGAAGTGCACACCGTTACTTTTGTCAAAACAACCACATTTTCACTCTCGAGATATCTGTGAAAATAAATGGTATCGATAAATTGACGCGCAAATTAGCATTGACCCTCCTCCCATGTGAAAAAATGTTTGCTATACATATATATGTATTTTTTCTGTTTGACACAGTCCTACCTTCCCCACAGCTTAATATGCTGGCTTTGCTCCCATCGCAACGTATAAAGGCAAACTCATCGCAGATTTCAAATACGTACTCTAAAGATTTGTTGCCATTGCATTGTATGCTAAATCACTTACGCGTTCTCCCTATTTCTTAGTCAATTGAAAGCGAGTTGATTAATAGGTCGGAGGAGTTTTTGGCTATTGGCGTCAACCAGTTAGTTTCGAAGTTCTAGTGAAATCATTGATTTGAGTAAACGTTTTTCTAATTCTGTAAGTCCCAGTTCTCTATTTGTCGCAGCTTGTGTTCTTGACGTCAGTCAGTCAAGATGTTCTTATCTCTGAGCTTGTGTTACGATTTATTCATTTTAGTCTTGAGTTTGTTGGCTTTCTCTGCTCTTGCTTCAGTCTTCCAACTTTTCACCCGTAATCTTTGCTTGCAATTTCAGGACCGAGGATATGTTATTTTAGGTGAAATCGATTTCCGATTAAATTTTGCTGATAGATTCCTTGCTTACCCGTTACCCGCATTGTGGAGAGTACGTACTGAATTATCCAGTGCTGTTTTTGTCCTGGCCGTTAACACCGCCAACCAAATATTTACTTACCAACAAATTTTCGAGAAATCTTGGGAGTATGCCAAACATCTACGATTGTTATGTCAATCTCGAAAAAGTATAAATATGACCGAGTCCACGCAGAAAAGCGTGAAGTTTTGCAGAAACATGGGTTGACATTCCATTACTACTCTACTGGCCATCAGCTCATCGCATTCCGGTGAAGATGTTTGTGTCCGTGCTAACAGCAACCTTTAAACTCCCACGACGGCCACTTTTTTGACCAAGATTTTTAACTTCATAACTCGCCAGCCGATTGAGCTAGAGAGCTGTTCAAGCCCTCTGCGGATTCAGCAAGTCTTCTAGTTGAGATTGAAAAAAATGTTTCGTTTGGGGTTCTCTGTGGGGGACATCACAAGTGGGTGTGTTTTTGCCTTTCTAGTGAACTTTACCTGGCCCTGGGCGCCAACCCAGTGAGCCAATTTTTGGCTCAAAGCTTTTTTGGAATCTAGGCTATCATCCGAGTCTTAAGCCCTTGATTGGCTTTCTAGCACATCTGGAACCAAAATTATGGCTCAAAAACCCAGTCTTTGACAAAAATCGAAAAGTTTCACAAAAGGTAACATCAACCATTTCAGGCCAAACTTTGGCCAGCCATAACTCAACAGTAGATTGAGCTAGACAGCTATTCAAACCAGGGTTTAGAAAAACCCGTTGTTTTTTCAAAAAAGAAACAATCCACCTGTTTTTTTTTTGTTTTTAAAGAAACAAGATTTTGTTCTTTTTTTAAGGAAATCGGAAAAAAAACATTCTGTATTGTTTTTCTTCCATCATGCAATATCACTATTTTCAGAATTATACAATAATAACTTGTTATACCTATTGTGGCATTCAAACATGAGGGTAAAAAAATGTATCCCATCTTTGTTTTTGCAAAGTGTTGTTGGTCAATTCAACTCACTCCTAAGTGGGAAGGCTTGGCAAGCATGCACACAGCAAACAGAGAAAAACCATTCCCACACAAATTCTGCAGTTTCACGTCAAGTTTATGTGCATGCCCTGCTAGTTCAGCATCAATAGTGTATTTTTTCAATATATGATTTGGTATGTTCCAAAATCAGAAGAAATTTTAGATGCAGAGAAGGCAGAAAAATTGGTTAAAATATACCGATTGTGCAGAGCTGAAGAAGATAACCAGTAGAGTTTACTCAAAACTGTTCGATTTCTTCTTTTTTCTCAAGTCCTTTGAATTTCGTTGCTGTTCGTTATGTTTGATGTGAAAAAATTATAGTAAACTTATTTTATATTTTACTTCTTAGTACATTTTTCAAAGCAAAAGTAAAGAGTGTTTTTTTTTGGTGGGCTTTATTACTTTTTTTAAGTGGGCTTTTGTAAAAAACCCGGGGGTTTTAGTTTTTTTACAACAACCCTGATTCAAACCCTCTAAAGACTCGTGAAGTCTTGTAGTTTAGAATGAAAAAAAAATTAAATTTTGGACTTGGGGCTTTTGGTTGATGACATCATGAGTGGGGTATGTTTTACCTTTCTTTTGATGACATCATCGCCGATCCAATCGAGTCGATATAGTGGCTCAAAGTTTTGTTGGATTCTAAGCTGCAATACGCTAAAATCAGTGAAGTTTTTATCAATCCGTAGGCTTATCTATTCTGTCCTGTAATTTTTAGACAGAGCAGTACCTGCCGCCAGGCCCGTAACTAGAGGGGAGGAAAATCCCCGGAAAATATTTCGAACCCCTGGAAAAATGTGCTGGACAAAGTTTAAAATAGTTGGACATAGTTTAAAAAGATTGAACCCCTCTCAGAAAACTCTTCGCCCCCTGGTGTCCAAGCTGGTTACGGGTCTGCCTGCCGCTGTTACCTAGAATAATAACGTGCGATCATTTTTGATACGTTTGTGAAGTAGGCCTAATAAACGTATTTGAGGCTTGAGCGTAAAGCGTCAAGATTCATTGCTTTTAGTTTGGAACGAGAAGTTAGCCTATAGGCCTAGTTGTATACGTCCAAAAGTCACACTTCCCCTTGTTCGGCGTATTTTGTGTGATGACTGTTGTGAAAAAATGTGTTATGGCTAGCCCAGGTACAGTAGTCTTGTATTTTGTACTGCATAGAAGCAAGATACTATGAGTGCTGACGATCAGAATTACACGTTTGCGCAGCCTGTTGTTCAAACAGCAAGATGGAGTTAATAGTGTAGCTATAAGAGTTTATTTAGCAATCACTGCTAAGCTTATCCCAAAAGAGTATTGCAGTTAGTTGGATTATGGATGTTAACCATATTGCATCCACGTAGGCCTTACTTCAGGCTTGCACAACACAGGCCCGTAAGATCTTTTCTTGCGGCCCGTGAGAGCTTTCTCAGAGAAAATGCTGCAAAAGCCCGATTTCGGATAATTAATTCTCCTTTCAGAATTTCTTCCACACTACAATTAATTAACACTTTTGCGGCCCGCGGCGAATTTAAGTTTTTAAGTTGATCAATTTGGCCCTTCGAGTTTTCTGCGTTGTCAGACCTGCCTTAGTTCATATTTGTTGACATTTATAGCGTATTAGAGATACAAAATGTTATTAAACTAAAAATCTGCCATGCACTAGGAGAATAACAAGTCTAAGACAACAGAAAGGTTGGTGCGTGCGTATTTCGCCCAGTTAAAAGCACAATGCGCATGTATATTAAGCAAAATTCACTAAAGCCCTGCTCAGAAATCCCGGGGGGTCCACTACCCAAGGGCTTCTTTTTTGTTGATTTCATATACTGTACTTACAGAAATGTTAGGAACCGGTACTTCCATGACTTTTCCTGATTTTCAGAGACAAATGGAATGGTGCCAGAGTTATTTTACGAAAATGTCCCTGAAAGCCTAACGAGCTTTATATGGACAATTGTGGTACTATACTACCCATGGCAGGGTTACCTGATGTGTAGCAAATTTTGGAACCTTACTCTCTTAACATTTCAATGTGATTTTCAGTGCAAAATGTGTTTGGCCAAATACGACCTCGGAAAACTTATATGTGAAGAGTCTTCCTGCACCCTGACTTGATATGAAGAAAAATCGGAGGACGTTTTCTACGCACATGCAAAAATTCCACTCTAATAATTCCTCTGTTGGGAGTACAGTACATAAAATTTGTATGATGCATATGTTACGCTGTGCAGATACGATTTTGTTGTGAAAGTGATTAAAAATGGACGCCAGGAAGTCAAAAGTGGTTTGGTCCGGAAATAACGGATGTCACATGTCCCAGGAAAACGTAATCAAATATGGGTTGCATTACGCACTTGCCTTCCTGACTCGTAGAGCGTTTGAAGGATTCCTGAGCAGGGCTCATGGTAAAGTTTATCAATTTGCGTTAATGAAAGAAACCGTTCATCGCGGCGCACTGCTTTGGCCGGCCTCAGGTTTGTTCTTTCGGTAATAGTGTTTTCATAACTGAACGATAGGCTTGATTATGAGTTTCTATAAATTTTTGTTAACATTTACATTTTATTACAACAACCCTAAATAATCGTCGTTGATTAAACGACGATGATTAAAACCTAATTCTTTTTGTTAAACTCGTTGAAAAAATTTAGTTGCAAGCTACGAGCCTGGTATTTCCAGGAAAATATTTATTAATTTTGTAATTAATTCGTACAATTCGCAAATGCTGTGTTGTAAATTTAATATAAATTTTGAGAATGTCTATCCTCCCTGCACACACATGAAGGCCTCAATTGAAGACTTTCTGGCGACGATTCTGCCAAAATTGTGTTCGCAGGTGGAACTAAAAAATATCGAAATAAGAAAAAATTAAGATATTTTGTTGTAAAGGCCATTCAGCCTCGAGATGTGACATAACGTCGAAATCTTTTTTAGAAATCACCATTAAGGGGCCCGTGTAACCAATGTGGTGGGGAGCAGAGTTGGACTGCTAGGGCACTGCCTGGGAAGACATCGTTGTAAATTCTCCTAACGTCGATTTAGCTGTAGAAAATATAACGGACAAAATTGATCAATGCCCTCGTCAGTACATTCCTATAAAAAAGTAATATCACAGAATGCACCTGCTCAATTGAGCAAACCCTGGTTGCTCCTAAATTTGAAACGTTTAATTCGCAAAAACAGCGTTTATTTACCAAATGGCGCAAAACACTTGACCCAGTCTATAAATATTCTTACAATAAGTTTCGAAATCCGATTCAACGTACAGAGCAAAGAGAAACAATACAAGCTGCGCATTCTGGATAAACTTCATGTATCCAGCTCATCATCTGATTTTCGTAAGACTGTTAAAGATCTTATTGGCACTACACCACAGTTCAATGCTACTTTAAAAACTGGCAACGATATGTACTACGTCAATGTCTCTAAAGCCAATTTGTTCAATAAGTACTTCGCTTCAATATCTAGTGTTACTGATGTAGTTCTTTCCAAGCCGTTTCTACCCTTCAACTACATCACTAACCTGCGTATACCTCCACTTACCATCGAACCGTTTGCTGTCTGTCATGTTTCAGCAGGCCTGAATTCGAGGAAATCCAAAGGTTTTGATAATTTACCTAACCAATTGTTGAAGTCATGTTCCATGTCGCTAGCTACACCGTTTAGACTCTTTTAACTTCATTCTTGCAACCAACCGGTATCCAAGGCCGTGAAAAATAGCGTCGGTCATACCTTTGCACAAATCCAGCACGACATATGACACATCTCACCATAAACCTATTGCTATACTTTTGTCAGTTTCTAAACAATCTAAAGTCTTCGAAAAACTACTACATAATCATTTGTACAAATACTTAGAATCTAACGATCTGCTCTTCAGTCGAAATTCCGGGTTCCCCAAACACCACTCTACAACTTCTAAGTTGCTGGAAGTGTCTCACGGACTGCTCAACACCAAAGATAATGGTTACGGTATTCATTCCCGTGTTGTGTTTGTAGACATTTCCAAAGCATTTGACAAAGTTGCTCATTCCGGCCTCCTTTTTAAGCTGCGACAGTTGGGTGTGATCAGATCTTTTTTAACTTCTTGGAAACTTACCTACTAGGCAGAACCCAGTTTGTGCGAATTTCAAATTCCAAGTCTGATATTATTGCGTATGACTTGTGGTGTTCTGAAAGGTTCAGTGCTTGGTCCCTTGTTTTTTCTTATGTATGTAAATGACATTTCAAAAGACTCTGTTCTATCGTACTCCTCAAAATACCCCTACAATCTACATAGCGTTTTGTCAAAGTGATTTGAATACTCTACAATCCTGGGCCGACCTATGGAGTATCAGTTTCAATGCATCTAAAACGAACGTCCTTACCATATCTTCAAATGTTTCTCATCATCCACCTCTCCAGTTAGCTAACCATCTGTTATCCGAGGTAGACTCTCGCAAACATCTTGGTCTTATTTTCCATCGTTTCTTATCCTGGCATACGCACGTAGTATCATTGTATCGCAAGTGCCAAGGTACGCACTCGTAATTTTGTACCTTTCCTACATTCTACCTCTGTTTGATTACGGTGATGTTAGGTTACGATATGGAAAACGTATACAAACGTCGGCTGCTGAACTTATCACTGGTTGTATGCAAACCACTTCGCACTCGCAAATCCTACAAGAACTCTCTATGTCACCTCTGGACCTTCGTCGAAACTGCCACATTTCATTTGCTCTCCACAAATTTCGTCTTGGACCATACCCTAAATTTTAAGCCAATCTAACCCCTAAACTCTCCCGTGGCCCAAGTAATCACTCTGCGTCGTGAACGTTCAACTTCCGTCATGTCGAACCGCATTGTTTCGTAGTTCATTTTTCCTAAAAGCTTCAAGACTGGAATTCATACCTACATCTGTCAAATCACTAGGACCAATTTTGTTTCGTTCCAAAGCTTCATACTGCATCTCCGTGAATCCGCGAAACACGTCCTGGTTGTGTATGCTGCGTTTACGTCACAGTCCATTGAACCCACACTATAAACGTTATCTTGTGGGCTTTCCAAGAATGAGACTCATCATTTGTTAAGTTATGTTAAATTATATTAGAAATCTCAACTGAACGCACGTTCAGTCAAGCTACATGGAATCGTATTCTCTTATTTGGCCACGTTAAAACGCCCTTCTTCCTTGCAATTATACGATGCCGTTTATACTTTCTTTAAACAGCTTTGATTCGTATTTCTTGTACTGGGAGCCCAACTTTCTTTTGTTAACGTTCTATTATCAAAATTTTTTTGCGTCCTTATTTATTAATGTAACTTCTTTTGCATCTTCATTTATTAACAATGTGCCATAATATTATCGTATTGCTACTGGTACCGGCAGATGGCATTCCAGACTCTGGCCTGTCGTCGTCAGGTAAAATAAAATTTAGTATGAGACATAGTGGGTTTTGGGAATTGTACGTTAAATTTTTCAATTTACGCAAGTTGGTGACTGTAAAACAGTCGAAGCAAACAGAAAATACTTGCGACAAGTTATTATAAAATAAAAAGATTTTGCTTAGGTCGACCGTGATTACAACTGTGGTTGATCAAGCTTGGACTAGACTGGGTGAAGTGTGGAGATTCGTTCTTTGGGTCATAATGACCTTTCAAACCCCGTTAAACTTTTCCTCGCCTAACTCAGACCTGGTCGGAACATAAAGTAGCAAAAACAAATATTGAAGGTACACTCAGCTTGTATCAACCTAGCTGAGCGTTGGAGGAGTGTATCAACCTTCATTTTTTTATTATACCTTGTCAAGCAGGCCTAGCTGGAGAAATTTTAAGAAGTTCAAGCAAAGATACACAAATTCAGTACAGTAAAATTAAACACGTGCTTCACTTTCATTTCTAACGTCGATCTCTAACCTATCATTCAAAACCTGCATGAAGTGATACTGTACGGTAGGATACCACCCAAAGTGCTTAGACTTCTCAACCTACTGCAGTGCATTGCCACTTACTTGCAGAGTACACTGCCTTGTGTTTCTGGAGATACATAATGCCTCGCTCTTTTCAGTGATAGTTTTCATTCCCGCTCGGTCGCACCCAGCTGCAAACCGAACAAGTGCATGTTGAAAACCCAGTTCAGAGGATGCAAGAAGCACCAAATCGGGCGCAAAAAGAAAACGGTTGATCCTGCAGCTTCCAACGTGACAACCTCGTCGACTCAGCTGTGTCTGTCTGTCCGAAGGCGATAAAAAGGAGTGGTGACAGCACACACCCTTGTCGTTGTCAGACTCCAACACACACTGTGGACGGCTGTGACTTAACTCCGCCGAAAAGGACACAAACTTCTGAACAGCCTGTAACAGACGACCGTCAACACCGTACTCCCGCAATACTCCCCAAAACTTTTCCTGAGGGACCCGGTCATACGCTTTCTCAAAGTCGACAAAACATGCGTAGACATGTTTGGCATACACCCAAGATTTCTCGACAATTTGCGGAGAATGAAAATTTGGCCTGTAGTGCTACGGCCGGGACAAAAACCGCACTGGGTATCCTCTTACTGTCGATTCAATTGTCATCTTTTTTCAAAGCACTTGGCATACACTTTTCCAGGGAAGCTAAGGAGAGAGCTGCCACGGTAGTTATACGTGGGGTTGATCACCCCAGTTTACCAATCTTTCGGTGCAGGATGGTTTGCCAGAATATTTTGTTGGCTTACCAGTAACTGGAATATAGTTAATATCCGAAATTATCCCAAGATTGCATTTTCGACTTCTTCACCGTGAGGTCTGCGGACTTTCGCGCCTCAGCGTATCTCGAATGCAAAGAAGATTCGGCTTTGTTCTGAAGCCATGCCTTGTAGACGAAATTAAAACTTCTTTCCCCAAACAACCATCACCTCACGGAAGGTGTAGGGTGCTGGACGATGGTGTCATCTTTCGAAAGTTTAACATGTGTGTCACCAGTCAGTCACACTGTATCACATTCAAAACAGTATAACTGTGGTTGCAGGATTTACCGGAATTTTTCGAGGACAATATGAAAGTATGGATGACGCATTTCCATATGCTTTTAACCACCGATAATTCTCTACTACACACAGAGGTAAGTGCACTTTTTAGCGCGTAGCAAATGAAGCGTTAGTAAACCTGTAGTATGCTACAAGCTTAAATGTGACCCGAGTAAGAAGATTTACGACCAGAACTAGTATTTTATCAGTGCTGTACTTACTTTAGCTCGGTTCATTCCAAAAACAGAGCAGTTTAGTTCTAAGAAATTTCGTTTGATTGTCATTCGGAGTAACCTGCCATGGTCGAAATAATTCAATACATGTCTGTGTGTACGGATGTTCAACGTTTTCTGGCTTTCGTATTACAGTCCGTAATGAAGTCTGATTGTAGTCGAATCGTTAAAGCTGAGCTCCTTAAATCATTTCACTACTTCCAAAAATGCGTGTTAAATGTATTGAAATCGTGACGAAATGTTTGTCGCTTTAAGTCTTAACATTCTCGTATTCTTTGACATCACCAAGGTTAGGCAATGTGTGCATTAGTTCACCGTCATTTGTGCAAAATTGCCTTGAATTTAATAGTGAGAGACCTCTTCAAATTTTACGGTATGAGCTAAGCAAGGAGCATGCAGTAGAGTTATGTCTATGTCTGTTGTTATAGGTAATTGGTTTGTTGATCTTTTTCGAATGATTTGACTTTAGGGTGACGTAACTATGGACCCCGTGAGAATCGTGTTGGACAAGCATTTTTGGTTTTGTGTGTAAGAACCAATGCTTGCCGATACTAATACGCACCTTTGTGGTGACAAAAACGATGTTTGCAGCGCACTGGTAGTCATACACATAACAATCTTCTGTTGGCATGGCAACTGGAATATTGCTAATGTACTTTTATTTGCAACCTCATTGTTATTAACACCTTTCGCGGGGATTGACGTATGCAGTATATATAATCAGGGTTTTTTTAAGGAAAATGCTAGGTACCCGGTATGGATTGGTAGGGACCCGATTTCTCTGATTCTAGGGACCCGATTTTCTCTGACTTTAGGGACCCGATCATAATTTTCTCTGATTCTAGGGACCCGATTTGAAATTCTAGGAACCCGAACCGGGTCCCTAAAACGCCTTAAAAATCCTTGATATAATATTTATATATATATATGTCATTCGCTCAAATGCGCTGGGTGCGGAATGGCATACGTATATTTCATTCACTTTGGGACTTGATAACCTTTTTCGTACGTGTTTTTTGCAACGAAAATTTCCACAGTGTTCTTCATACCTAGACATTATTCCTGACAATTTCATGCAAATTGACCAAATACTTTTTGAGTTGTGAAGTTAGGCATCAAAACATCTTGCTAGGCTTAGGGCTACAAGACCTCTTCAAAAAAGTTAGGTGCTAACATTTGTTTCGTAACACACAAAAACTTTTTTTTGTTATACGTTGCCTACCCACATAACCCTTGAAAATTTCAGGTAATATGGGCAAGAACTTTTTTAGTTATGCAGTTTGGTATCTCCAGCAACAGTTTGCTAGGCCTAGACTACAACACAATTTGCAAAACGCTCAAGTGTTGACCGTTATTGCGTAAGCTAGGACTACGTTTTTGTACTCGCGTTTTTGCAAAGAAAATCTCATATATTTTTCATACCTATGCGCAACCCCCTTTTAAATTTTGAAGTAATTTTGACGAAAATCTGCGGAGTTCTGTGCTTTCGGATTGGAGCTGCTGAAGAGGCTACAAAACTTTTTACCATTCAGCAGGGTTACGAAGTTCTTGTGTACAGCACCACAACTGTTTAAAAACTAATTTTTTTGCCATAAAGAATCACACGAATGTTTTGCCGATACTTATGCATCTTTTCTGAAAATTGAGTTAAATCTATCAACAAATCTCCGAGTTACTCACTGTTGAATCGAGCAACAGGACTCCTTTCGCAGTGCATCGGACTGCTGTTGCTGCGCGTCTCAAGCAATGCGCTCGCCTAAGAAATTTGTGTTGAGTAATTTTTCTGTAGAACGCAATAACTTTTCTCATGCATAGTCTTTTTTCATCAAATTGTACACAAATGTTCATTTTGTAAATATGCATCCTACCTGAAAATTTCAAGGAAATCGAGCATGTACTGGTGTACTTTTCCATCGGAACAACTCAAGCGCGTAGGCTACAAAACTTTGGCCAGTATGGTACTGTTAAGTAGTTGTTGTGAAAGCACCATAACTTTTTTAAAACTAGCTTGTTTGCAACGAAAATTTACGAGAGTGTTCTCATGATATACATCCATATTCCCAGAAAATTTAAGGTCAATCCTTGAAGAACTTACGAAGTTATTGATTTTTTTAATCGAGCAACCTGACCCTGTTCACCGTTCTGTTGCTGTGCAATTGTGCATGGCTCGCAAGGTTTTTTTTCTCAAGAAATTTGGTTTCAGTAAGGTGAAGTACTTCTTGAGTTAGGTACTTTTGACTCTTCGTTATAGAACAAAAACAGTCCAAAACCGTCCGCAGCTGCTGAATAATTGCACAGAATGCTCGCCGCGCCGAAGGTGTTAATTGATTTTCATCATCACTTTCTGCATGTTAGCCAACACAGGGTTCACAGTCTTGTCCATGGGAAGCCTTGAGATGAGACTGTAGACTTGGAATTCATCCATGTCCCAACATTAGTAATTTTGAGGACATATAGCAGGATATTCTGAAACCAACACATTATAGGCTCACCTCACAGCGCCTANCTCAAGAAGTACTTCACCTTACTGAAAGCAGTAATTATACACGTAGAGGCTCCGTTCTATGGCGTAGTGATGCGAGGCCCAGAAAATAAGGTTGAATGTTGATCTATTTCTAAGTGACCGCTATAAAAAGGGTCACCAAATTTTTATTGTACACCTTCATTGGAAGTTTTGGGTTGTTTTATTCACGACTCTGCTGTAATTCGTTCGTATTACTAGTTTCACAGGAATACCATGCGTCATGGGATATGACAGTCACAAGTTGCCGTGAGGTGGGTGGGACAGAAAAGTGTCCCATGTACAAACCTGAGAATTCACTTAACATCCTTTTCCATGCTCGAGTTTGAACGTGTATTTTTGCCGCTTATTTCTTTGCGTTCTTGTATCCAGTTTTTTGTATTTCTAACCTGAAAATAATACGAAGGTCAAGATTTGCATGGTTGTTTGTTGGCAATAACTCTGACATTTAGAATTTTCCGATGAAGCGAACGTTGCTTTCATACGTAGTTGTGGTACGATGTGGTAATTGTCTTGTTTTTTAAAAACAACCGTTTGTGGGATTTTATAGACCAGTGAAGAAGCAGGCTTGGTTGAATTGCTACAGTCCCAAATATGTGACAATATCGCTCTGTATGCCCAAAAATATGATGAGGAGTTTGCTCAATTCTTGCCGCAATTTGTAACTGATGTTTGGACATTACTCGTCAACACTGGCATTGACGTTAAATATGACCTGGTGAGTATTACTNTATTTTTTGATCTTTTTNTTTCAATTGTTTTAAGCATTTAGCAAATATTTTATCTTTTATAGCCGAGCTTTTGTTGTGAGTAGACACAAGAACCATGTTTCACGCAGATAGCAGTCTTCTGGGAAGCGTAGGGTTGATCGTTGAATCAGTCAACCTGTGACGCATTTGGGAAAATTTCCTTATTTGTATGGATGTGCCTTAATCAAGATTTGGGTTTTCGGTTAGAACCGGAATTGGCTGGAAATGAAAAAAATAACCGGTAGGAACCGGAAAAATTTTATCTTCAAATCACTAAAACACTCTAAAGTTGTACCTTATAAAAAGTTGGCTTTCAATTATAATATTTATAGGGCAAGGTATTTTGATTTCTGTAAGACCTCTCTAATATGAAATTTCATTAGTTATTTTGAATCAGTAGTGGGTGATTTTTTGGGTGCGCGGGCCACACTGACTTCTAGAAATTGAGAACGTTTCGGAATGTGGAGACGGTGTAAACTAGTGTGAATAAGATGTAAATTCCACGATATAGAAGGTTTTGTCCTTTACCAGGCAACATAGTAAGATGATAGAAGGCTTATTGCAAAAGTTGTTTATTCGTTTTTTTATAACTTCGCAAAAAGTCACTTCCTAGTTCAGTGGGAGCAGTGCTCGCAGTCTCCCATCTCAACCAGTGCATCAAAGTCTGGAGCTAACTTTCCTGTGGAAGTTCTCAGGATAGATCTGAGGTGTTGGTCAGTTGACTTTGATCTGTGACAAAATTTGTTAGTGGTCAGGAAGCTGAACGTGTGCTCACACACGCAGGTCAAGCCAAGCAATGCCAGGATCTATGCCGTCTCCCAGAGGTTTGGAATACTGTTTTGTGTAATGAAACATAAAAATAATAAATTGTACATCTCTTGTGGTCAGACTGAAGGTGAGTTATTCCAACCGTAGCTCCTGTGATGCTACTTCAGAGTGTTGTGACAGGGTGTAGGCCACCAGTTAAAGTGACAGATGAATCTTTACAATCAGAAAACCGACAGCAGAGCTCTCTATGCAGGTCGTCCGGCGACTTGATAAAAATTTTTGAGTTTCAGCCTGATTCCGAACGAGCTTGTGTGAGAAAATAAGTATGCGTGGAGAATACACCCAGCTTGAAAATAAAAAGCTGTCAAATGCCTGTACATGTCATCAGTTTCACTCAAGCAACTTTTGAGTCGCAGTTTGTCAGTGAAAAAAAAAACTTTGTTTGTAGTCACCAAATTCTCGAAAGCAGCTTCCCGTTTTTCAAGTAATTGCTTGCTAGAGTTGTTAGCATGCATCGCGGTACAGTGACGGCTAAAGTTGTATTTTTAAAAGCTATAACACTTTCCTGGCATACCAGACGTACGACCTTTGCTTTGATCAGACGTTAGTGAAAAAATCTTTGCAGTCCACTTTTCATTAAACCCACGACGCTCTCTGTCCACTTCTCTTTCCTTCTGTCCGCTCATTACAAAACAAATCAAGACAGCAAGTGTCATACTGCAAGTATTTCATCAGCCCGAAATTCTTAACTCTGAAGAAGCAGTGTTTGACTGTTGTAAATGCTTAAAATCACAGGGAGGGTTTGCAAGGCCTCTGAAGAAAGTCACAAACAAAGACAAAGCACTTGATGCACTGAAATATAAAGCTAGATAAGCCTCACACTGTACTGTTACTCAAGACTAATTTGAGCTCTGTGTTCTAGAAATGACTCGAATAAGTTGTGCAACATGTTTTGTCACTCTCTAAGCACCGAGGCTTATACCAAACTGAAGAAAGTTCCTTGTTACTTTGTACAATCTCTTCCAGGGCTGATGAGGTGAGCGTTAATATCCCGCAGCATGTGTTGGCGGCGAGTGCAGGGAAGTAAGCGTGCAATGAGATGAAGTGACTCATTTTCTGGACGTCTTTGTAGTCAGTTCCTAGCATGTGTAAGGTGCCCGAAAGACGGCGAAATTGCAGGAGCCTGGTTGTTTCGTGAAGAACTGCGAACGTCCACCAAGAGACCGTTGGCGTGTAAAAGATTTTTTGCACAGCGTTTATACCTCGGTGAATGTGGATCAATTTGCAGCAATGTTGTGCTTCAAAATATCACACTAGAAGTCACGCGGCTTGTAATACAATCCAGCGTAATTCGAGGTTTTGAAAGGAAGGTTACTAGCAGCCAGTTTAGTATTTTCCGTTACCGAAGCTTGAAATGGTAAGAACCTTTTAGGGGTATTTGTTCCTGGTTGATTGTTTGAAAATAATCTTGTGTTGCGTTGCGTTTCAGCTGGTATCGAATGCAATCGGGTTTTTGAGATCCATTTGTGAAAGACCGCAGTACAAGCAGCTGTTCGAGGCGGAAGGCGTATTGGTGTCCATTTGTGAAAAGGTGCGTTGCGTCTTGCGTTTAAATATGAGCTGTTATTTTTTTTCAACTGTATGTTTGTTACGAAGGTCATTGTTCCCAACGTTGAATTTCGATCTGCTGACGAAGAACAGTTCGAAGATAATCCTGAAGAATTCATACGTCGAGATCTTGAAGGATCGGGTGAAAACGATATGTGAAATTCTGAAACAGTTCCTGGCTAACTGCTTTATGAGCGCCTCTAACGAAATTTCGCTTGCAGATGTTGATACAAGACGGAGGGCTGCTTGTGACTTAGTACGTGGTCTCACAAAGCACTTTGAAGTCACAGTAACACAAATATTTTCGGAGTACGTTCGGAATATGCTACAGGTGATGTGTTGTTTGTCCGTTTTTGATGCTTACCCAGCGCACCCAGCCAGAATTATATAATACGTAGCAGCAAGAATCTGTCTTTGGCTAAAGTGTTGTCGCAGATGGTTCGATTTTGCATTGTTTGGTCGCCGTTTATGTTTCTAAACAACAAACAGTCATTCTTACCGGAAGATTGCAGCGTTGACTGCTGTTTTGCTACCACCTTGATATTTCGTTCTCCTTTCAACTGCTGAGCATGTCAGCGGCTTGTACAGACTTGACAATTCAGCCTGTTTTTTTTGTGATAATTTACAAATGTCAACAGCAATATGGAGCGAACCCGGCTAAAAGCTGGAAAAACAAAGACGCCGCTATTTATTTGGTGATGTCACTGGCTCAGAAAGGCTCAACAGCAAAGCATGGGACTACTCAAGCAAATAAGCTGGTGAATCTGGATGAATTTTTCACTGCTCAAATTCTACCCGAATTGGCGGATTCAAACAGTAGGTTTATCTTTCACAATATTAAGCTTTTCGTTGGTTTCGCACTGAAGTTAGTACAAAGTCTGTAGTATATACTTCTTGTATGAAGCTATCTAGGACAAAACGAAGCGGATGAAGGAGTAATGGGCGTTGTGATACAAAATGTTTGAATTAGTACGAAACCAACTCTTGTTAGTCGTATACATTCATGAGATCAAACGTATAAACCTGTTAACTCCGTACACGTCTTGAAAACTTGACCTCCGCTTTTAACTGATTGTTTGTGGTAACAACTTGTTGCATTAGCAATACATGATGATCTCGGTGCGTTTTTTTTTATAGAGATATTAAAGCCGGAAGCTTCATTACAGAGATTGCTATATATTTGTTCTTTTTAAGTATTTTGCAGTTGGCTCTCCGTAAACCAACGGAGTAGTTATTCAAGCAATTGACAGTGATATGCATGTTCACAATTTCTCTGAGACATTTTGGTCATTTGTCCCGTAATAGTATTAAAACTCGCCGAAACAGGATTCACTAGCCTTCCTCTTCGGATATTATGATCGAATTGACTTAATTTTTTTCGGTCATTTAAAAGAAATTGGTCTATGAACGAAAAAATACAGACACTAACTATTGACAATTTGATATTGAAGTAAAATTTTCACAGTTACTGTCGCAAATAAACAAATGCCGAACTCTCATTTATCGACAAATATTTAAAATCATTAAATATATGTTTAGCCAGATACTGCATAAGTGGAGCCCGGTTTCAATACTTGCATAATCATCCGGTTCTATACCTTAAACGAGTTATTGAAAGCATTACACGCTCAGAAAAATACACAATTTTTTCGCCTTTGGCTTTTCTGTGTAATGTTGGTGATCGCGTCAACATGGTGTCTTGCAGTAACCTAAGTCAATGTGCATTTGCATATGATTTGTTGATTTGTAAAAACTTCCCTGTTGTCCATTTTAAATATCAATGACTATCAAAGCGTACCTACCTTGAATTCTACAGTACTTTACAAAACATATGAATAACGTGCGCACGTCACAGCCAATGATCAGATGTGCACATAAGAAATATTTGTTTTTAGCATTGTTGTACAATTATGCAGTGAGTGAATTGTGAGTAGTTTGTGGCTGTGATATCGATGTAGTTTGGTTAATAAATGTTAGGGGAAGCACGGCCTACTTAAGATATCGTAGGCCGTGGGGGGCGGGGCGCCTTGTTGGAAGTAGGCCGTGGGGGTGTTGCGATCGGAAATCCCGAGCGGCATGTGCGCAAAGCTTCGCACCGTGGCAATTTTTTCCCAAGCCTATGGGAAAATTGTTATGACGAGAAACATTTTTACAAAATTTGGAAATAGTATTACTTTTGACAAATATATATCATAATACATTTTGGTGGCTTTTATAAGGGGAGGTGGTCTCTGTAACGAAAACAATCTGCCGGGATGAACAATCTAGCCGCTACTCAGGCACTACTCATCACACCCTTGTTGATATGCAAGTTATTTATTGTCACCAAATAGCCAGAAGATAGGAAACATGAGTGGTTTAAGGACCTTTCCATATTTTTATTATGAAAAAAGTTATTTTTCTTGTGATGAACACGGCGCTTAGGTAGCCAGCTGTCCATTGATCGTGATGTTGGTCTGACCCGGTTCTTGGTTTTGCGTTAAGATCGGGCTCATCAAGTGTTGATAACTTCGGTTTACGTTCGTACTTTTTTACTCGTGGTTAGTCCAGCGGTGCTGGTTCCTTTTATGTTGCAGTCAATGGACTTCCAGTTTTGAAGGCAGACGCAATAAGATACGTTGTGACGTTTAGAAATCAACTTGAACGGACTAAGCTGTTACTTGTTATGCCACATTTAGTCACTCTGCTGACTGCATCTAGCCATGTTGTACATACCTATGCAGCCCACTCTATAGAACGACTGCTTATGATCAAAGCTGATGGGAACAAGCCCCTGTAAGTAAACAAACATTCGAGCATTGTGTAGTGTTGTGACATATTGTAATTATTAAGCTTGCGCTTATTTCAGTTTCAGCAAACAAGACATCAGTCCTTTTGTGGAACAGTTGTTGTCACAGATATTTGCGTGCTTAACCATAAACGGATCCGAAGAAAACGAATACGTGATGAAGGCTTTAATGCGCGTATTGTCGCTGAGTCAAGATTTAATAATTCCTTATGTGCCCACACTTGTCAACGGTTTAACGCAGAAATTGGTTGTTGTAAGTAAGGTAAGTTCATTGGCTACTCTTGCGGTTCCCCCCAAGTGCAGCTCTTTTAAGAACGGAACTCGGCAAGTTGATAATCCGGAAACCTGCTGCATGGCTGAATTCAAGGTTCTTACGGACTTTGGAAAAGTATGGAAAAAGGAAATACTTTTACAGACTTGATCTGTTGGCATGCATTCTGACAGTATTTTGTTCTGATATTTTTGATAAGGTTGATAATTTTGCTTTAATCGTATCAACTATTCTAGTGCTTGTAGTTGACCTGGGCATGTCATTCGGAAAAGTAAAGTCTGGAAAAAGCCCGGAAAAGTCTGGAAATTTATGCTCAAAATTGCGTAGGAACCCTTTGGATTTACAGACGATTACGTTTGTTCTTAAGTAAAGCTGTAGATATGTTTTCTGTATTCTTTTTTTCAGAATCCGAGCAAGCCGCATTTTAATCACTATCTTTTCGAATCGCTGTCCCTTTGTATAAACATAACATGCCGCAAGGAAAAGTCTGCAGTAAGTAGTTTCGAAGAAACCTTATTTGGCATTTTTACGGAAATACTGATGAAGGACGTAACTGAATTTATACCATACGTATTTCAAGGTAAGTCAGAGTCGAATCTTAGATATCTTGCATGCCTTGTAACTTGTAAGAAAGGTTTAATGGTTCTGGAAATTATTTTTACCAGCCCAACATGTCTTGGTATTGTTTGGTTAGGTTTGCTACCATTTTACGGAATGTATGTCTTGTAATGAATGTATATCCGTGGCTTACGCAGTACCAGGTAAACACCTAGGAGTTCAAAATTTTTACTCTTGTTTGAAGTCTTTATATCATCGTTCTCTTCAACTTTGCAGTTCTCTGTTTTAGCTAATTGGGTTCAAACAGGGCGGGCAAGGATGCGACGTTGAGGCTAATAATTTTAGTACCAAATACTGCAATGTGTTCTTATCCAGGAGGGCCTCTGAAAGAAATTTTACCAAGGCGTATGAAGAGCGATACCGCGCCGCCCTCAGCTGAAAACTTGGGCAATTTCGTTTTTGTCAAGATCTTAGAGAGAACACTGGTTGTAGCTACCAGCGCTGCAGCTGGAGAAAGTGACCACCAATTTTGGGCTTGGTTGCAGAAAACTTAGTGTGCGTACTTTCTAGAGATCGACCGATATGGCTTTTTTGAGGCCGATACTGATATATCGACCATTCATGGGCCGATATATCGGCCGATACCGATATTTCCAAAATTTTTAAATCTTGTTTTCTGCTTCATTATCAAACATATGATGTTTTTTATGCCTTACCTTTTTTTCAAAACCTTAAAAATCAGGATTTACAAGGTAGAATTTTTTTAATTGGAGCAATTTCAATACTTGATTAGCCTAACTTTATAGCATAGTATACACTGTTCACAATGAATAAACACAGTGCCATGAATAAAAAAAGAATGTTAAAATAACAAAACAATAAGAACAGAACACTGAATGTAAGAGAACTCTGCCTACAGTGTTTAAACCCGAAAAAGCAAAAACAGTGCTTGAATGTTGAAAGATGCTGAACAATGATAAGGAAGTACAAAACGTAGCATCAAGTTAAGGAGGTTAAAATTAGTACAACACTGTATTTAATTAACCATTGCCAAAAATTAACATATTTCCAAAACAGCAGTAATTTTTTTGGTCTTTGATAGTATGTTTGCTAAACAGTTGCTGTACCACATAAATCTTGTGAAATTTTGATTATTATGTATGTATTTCACCAATCAACCTTTCAGACTCTTCTGCAACTCGGTGGGTTTTCTATTTGAAAAGTCAATCCAAGTCATAAAGAACCAAATTTGGAATTTTGATGTAATGTAACATTAAATAACTGCATGTCCTTAAAAAA
>JGI24159J19872_10001036_pt1 | contig 29063 bp, 21 predicted proteins | sample Ectturendosymbi4_FD_19872 | JGI IMG/M metagenome (IMG submission 19872)
CAATCTGATGGCGAGTTATTGCCTGCGGTGAAATGCCCCCAAGAGTGACTTTTGAGGGAGCAAAATTTTGGTCAATTTTTGGTTTATGAGCCATAATATTCGCTCCCGATATGCTAGAAAGTCAATCAAAGGCTCTATTGATGGGGATTTTAACCTAGTTTTCAACTAAACTTTGATTCCAAAAAATGGCCCATTGGGACGGCGCCCAGGGCCAGGCAAAGATGGCCAAAATAAGGCAAAAACACCCCTACTTGTGATGTTCCCCCAGAAAAGCTCAAACCCAAAACGAAAAAAATTTTTTTTCAATTTTGACTACAAGACTTGCTGAATCCATAGAGGGTTTGAACAGTTCTCTAGCTCAATCGCCTGGCAAGTTATAGGATTGTAAAGCTCTGCAAGAAAAGTGGCGCATGTGGGACTGAAAGGGTTAAAAAGCGTGGCTGGATCACCACAAGACAACATCCATCAGGCAATACCATAACTGATTCTTTTCAGAACGCCTGGTATCTTGCTTCCATAGCTTGAATATTATTCACCCTGGTAGTCAGTCATGGCATCTAGGTTTTCCAAAAAACGTTGGTGTGAATGAAGAAAATGCATCTTCATCTTTACAGATGTATGCAAGCCCATCTCCATGTAAGCTAAAGCAATTCTGCAACTTCTGCTTAAAAAAATGAGCCTTAATATTTCTAATAAAGATCGAGCATATCCATCTGAAGGTCTTCTTAGCTTGTAACTCCAGTGCATTCTTAACTAGACATTCTTAACTTGAAGTTTCGATCTGTCAAAACCTGTACAAATCTAAACACCTACAAAATTCATTTCAATTTAGCTTGCCCGAGATCAGGAAACTTGTCACACAACTAGTTAAATTAAAGCTACTGGAATTGCATTTGGCCATTGGTTTCACAAAATTTTTCATCAAGCACAATTTTATATGCAGAGTTGACATCAGGTCTTATCAGATTTGCTATTGGAGGATGCTGAGCTCCTGAGCACTGTTTACTCNAAGAACATATGAATTTCTTGTGGACGAATGTTGCTTTTCATAGTGATCTGCAGTAGCACCTAGAGTGGTTGTCCCATAAACATAAAAACAGCAGTACTTGGCAACTCCTATGTGCATTCCCATTAAATATGCTTATGACCTTTAGAGTTCCACAGAGGCTCCACTGGTAGTCAGTATAGCCAACTAAAAAGTATTCAAAACAATCTGATTGTTATCATACGATTCATTCAAATTAACGTAATGTGCAATGGGGATTTAGTGTTTTAAATTGCCTGTATGCGCAGAGATATTAATGTCACTCAATAAAACAGATTCTAGCATTTATATCACTCAGTTAAGGTTGGTGAACTTGCTTTACTTTCACAAATGATATGTCTGCTACATCAATTATGATTCTATGTTACGTCATAATGCAAAACAATGCTACCTTCTGTTGTTCACAGGCCTGTAGTAGGCTAGGTAACTGGTAACCAAAACATACAGATATCTCAAAAACTAGATGTACTTCAAAAAAAATAATAAAATTTTTAAAATCAGCATCAAAAATACTTTTAGTGGCACTTATTTGCGGTCACTATTTAAATTTTGTTGTTTACCAGTGTAATAAGTCACAAATTTTGCAGAGGTCAGAAATTTCGCTTGACACAGGCAACACGGCCATATCGGCTGATTTATTATATATCGGTATGCTGGTGCATCGGTTGAGCTCTAATTTAAAGGTTTGGAACAGCTGTGTCCAACACAATTGGCTTACTGAGCAAAAAATTAAGTCACTATACCAACCAGGGCCGCCCATTGAATGGCTTACTTTGATCTTAGCAAACTAAATTTAGCTTAAACAAAAAACTGCAATGGTCCAGACATGATAAAGAGGCGCTGAGGACCACCTGCATCAAAATGTCTAAGTCAAGATTATCAAAATAAGGACAGGTTGCCCAGTAGGCAGCATTTGAAAACGGTTTCTGGAAGCTCTTTGTTAATTGATATATAATATGCAGCTCTGTTAGCATATTTAAAATTGGTGTTGCATTTCCATACTAGCCTATGGGGTTGGTTGATAAGATGACCACCATGGTCCTTCACCAATCCCATGACACAGTGACACTTGTATTCGCATTAATCAGCTATTTTGCCATTGTGGTTTCATTTATTGTAATGTTCCACTGGCAGTTGATTTCTGTATTGTGCAATGGCCGTCAGTATTGTTTCTATTTAATAGCTGAGTCATGAAATGATAATAAACTTGAACTTTAACTTATAACTGGTTTTGTTGCTTATAAACCTATAAACAAAAATAGTCATTGATCTCTATTTCTTGCTGAATATTTGCCATCGTCACTGGTGCTTTCCAGGACATATAGGTTTATGGTATTTAGAAGAACATTAGTTGGACAACTTCACTACAAGCTGCATATGGTAATGCTTTCAAATACTGAAATTACCAGCAAGTATTTTGGTCCCACCACAAGGAGCAGAAAACGTCCGCAAAGCTTTCATTTAGAATCTTCAAGAAAAGGTGGAGAATCTGTAAAAGTAAAGATTTCTAATGGAGCACCTGATGAAAATGTCACAAAAAAGCATCAACCAAAAGTTACTATACACTGGGAACCAAGCCAGTGGTTGTTGCAACTAGAAAATATCAGGACAATGAGAATAGAAAAAAATGCTCCAGTTGATACCATGGGTTGTGAAAGATGTACAAAAGATGGTTACTCTGAAAAGGTATTTTTGCTTCAGTTCATGTGATTTGTTTTTGACCCAACTTCCTAGGAGATGAGAAACGTGCGGTGGTTTATTTTGTACAAATACTTATTTTTGTTCAATCAAATCCATACAATCTTCAAAGGGGTATGATCACATTCACTACATTGTCATAAGTTGAACATTTGCAGTTGCTTATCGCTTGCAATAATGAATAATGTATCGAAGATGTCAATTTTCTTGATGGTTTTGAAAACATGTGATTCTAAGCTTGAGTGAATTTTATGAAAATTTACATTTTTTCGCTTGAAACTAGCCACAGGTCTTGAATTAAAGAACTGAAAACATTGTAATTGTTTGCAGGTTGTTAATTGAACAGTTATATATTTGAAACAAACTTTTTCTAAACAGCATTTTTGTTTTGCTTGTTTTAGTGCTTTTTTAATAAGTTTCAACACACATAAATGTTGTAAAATCTGGGAGCCTGAATGGTCATGCATACTTATTTTGAATTTTCAAAGTAGTTGTTCATGGTTAGTTTTGACAAAAAGTTACAATTTTTGTCAGTTTTGGTTTGCATCACATTATTTTTTATGAGGCTTTCAACATTTCTTGTTTCTCACAAAGGAAGCTAAATGATTTGTATGTTTGATGGTAAAATGCACTGCTTATTGTTTGATGTGATCGTATCATCTTGGATGGTTAGCTTTATAGCTCTACAATACATAAGTCCTATTGTCGACCTTCAGACATCTGTTAAATGGGCGCACTGTGGATTATTCCAGTAGAGTTGGAAGTTGCAATTATGTACCTGTGAAGTTAAGATATAGTCAGTGTGATGTCCTGTTCTTAGCTTGCAACACCACTACTTATACATGCCTATGTTTTCAAATGTGATGAACTTCTAAATTGTTACTTAATATTAGTGTTAAATAAAAACATGTGCATGAAAAGGTGCCTCCATTTTCAATCTATTGATGTTTTTGCAGAAATCTTAATTCTTATTGTCATTATATGCTGTAAGAAACAAGTCTTTAAAGATAAGCTCTGAAAAACAGGGTAAAAAACAGCTTTCTTGTTTGTCATATAGTTTTGCAAGAGGCTTGAGATTCATTTTGTTTTGAAATTTTATTCATAGTCTATGAATTTGCGTAGTGAGAAAACTGGTGGTTACCAATCATTCCTAGCATCCTAATATGATGCTGCAACCTCTTCGTCAGTGTAGTGTTGAATGGGTAATGCGTCATGAACGGGAAGTGCACCAAGAATAGCACCTATATGTGAGTGTCATGAACAAGCAATAATAGAGTTATCTTGATAGAGTGATCCTGGTGAGTGACTTCTGATACTGCTTGTAAACCTGGTATACAGTTGATTGTACTTGCTGATGGTGACAAGGTGATCTTGTTGGGTGATCTCTATTGTTGCTTGTTGCCACAGTGTGAAGCCTTGCATGCTTGCCTCTGATCACAACACTGCAATATGTGCTCTTGTCAGGTGATTCCTCAGTGCCTATGATGTTTGAGAATGCATAGAATCATTCTTAAATTCTGCAAAACTTAAGTTAATTTCACCACATTGGTGATCTTATTCATTTTGTAATTCTTTTCAAAGCAAACAACCATTTTGTAGGCTGCAGTATTTGATGCAGAAGACTTTTTGATTGCTTCAGGAAAAGCGGTATCATTTACTGACATCACTAATGCTTTCAAGTCAAACCAAAGATGCAGTTACTTATGCTGCTATGGACAGGCTCATTGATAGTGGCTTAACTGTCAACAAAATCATCACCATGTCTGAAGCAAGCGTGGGAGAACTAATATATCCAGTCAGTTTTTGGAGGGTGAGTGAGAAAAATATTGAATTTCAGCGAATTTGCTCCAAGTGCTGTTTATGCTTGTGTTGGCTAAATCTGTTCTGTTTGTATTATAATTGTCAATAATTTGAGTTGATATTCAGTTTTGAATGATTTTAGTTGTTTGAAACATATGTGTAGTGACCATTCAGAGAACAAAGCTTCCTTTACTGTTGCAGTTTTTCACTAAAACAAAATCGTTTAGTAAATGTTTATTGTGTTTCACATGGACTATACTCGTATGACTGTTATCTTTATTAATTGAGTGAAACCTGAAACGTTAATTTTATGACATCTACACTACATGCAGATGAACTTAGCACTTTACCCATGACTTCGTGGCTTTAGGCTGTAACTTGCTGTTGGAATAAAACTTATTTGAAATCCAGACTAAAGCTAAACATATAAAGCAAACGGCTGAAATACTCAAGGAGAACTATGGCTGCGACATTCCTTCAACAGTTGAAAATCTTGTCAAACTTCCTGGTGTTGGACCAAAAATGGCTTATCTAGCGATGACTTGTGCATGGGACAAAGTAGTAGGCATCGGTAAGTGTATTAATGCAAATGTCCGCAGATACTAACAATTTGTTTGCAGGACAGTAGATATATCTTTGCAGATACGGTAGGTAGATTGTAGAAAAATTTTTGTCTCCGATTAAACAACCACCATGTCTCGCACAATAGTGCATGTTGCAGCAAATGTGCCCACATTCTTCCGGTTTCTCATACTTCAAGCACAAATTCTGAATGTGCCGCTGCTTTGCAGTATCTGGACTGTACAGCTGTGCAGAACGAGGACTTGAGAAGTTGTTCGCACTAGTCCCACATGACCACGGTACTCCCGTATACTGTACCAATTTCTCCCAAAACCTGCAAGCAATGCTTATGGGTGAAAAGTTGAAAGACGAAAGCCAACAAACTCATGACTAAAATGAATGCAGCAAATCAAAACACAAGTTGCAGAAAGTAAAAAACTGAAAAAACGCGGTTCTCAAATAATTGATTTCACCAAAACTGAAAAACTATCTGGCGCCAATTGCTGAGCAACAATCCCAAATTGACGGAATCACGTAGCGATGATTTGAAAGGGAGTGGTAGAATAATGTGAAAGCAGAATTGCGTTCGTAAGGTTGCCAGACATCCTGCAGGGAGCGCCTTTACAATTAATTGCTAAACGTTGTGAAGGATCGTGCCAACATCGGTAACAAATCTATATGGGTAGTAAATAAGGTTTAACAAGTGGGCAAAGCCGAACTCAAAAAATCAATGAATAACGCAAAGGGGTGCAAGAATTATTTCGCACGATAGAGGATCACGCTTTGTGGTTGCCATGGAAAACACAACAAATCCATGGTCCCGATTGCTTCATTAATACTGACAAAAACTAAAACTTAACCACTGAACCAAAACCTGACATGTGCAAACTGTGTTATTTATCCGGCGACTTTGCGATATGCCATCAACAGTATGTTGGTGTAAACAGTAAAAAAATTTTCCTGGATATGGCCGGTGCACCGAGGTACTTCGGACAACCAGATAATAGGAACGACAGCGACCAAATGGCCTTATCACGGCACAGTTTGGAAATACGCACGTCATAGAAAAATTTGCTTCGAGTCTTGGAAGCCAACTGGCTGAATAGGACAGCGGTTGAACTTGCTCATCTCGAAATCCTTGCCTCATTTCGACTCCCAGCCGATTCCCGACAGGCTCTGACTGCCTTCGAGCACTTACGTGGACGACATGGGCCTAAGGCAGTGGTTTTCAACCTAGGGGTCGTTTGCCATTTTTCGAGGGGTCGCGAGAGTTTCTGATAAAAATATTAATAACTTCTTCTAGGTCAGTGTTTCTCAAACTTTTTTATTCTATCGCCCCCTTTTCACTCTCGACACGTCGTTTTCGCCCCCCAAGCCTGAAGAAGCAAAAACAAAGTAGTAAATTTAATGAATTTTATTTAAAGAAAGTATTAAATAGCTGAACCAAGCCATTAAATAGCTGAACTAAGAAATTGTATTACGACGCTAAAATTACGTTCAGAATTCTTGTGAAAATCACAATGTAGCCGGGCACGGAGACGATCCAGAGTAAAAATTTAACGGATAAATTGCTTTTGCAACAACCTCCGACGACTTTATCATAGTAAATTAAAATTTGCAAGAAACTAACAAGTCATAATAGCAGGCTACTGAATTTAACTCAGTAATTGATTAGTGGTTGAGCATTTTCGCCCCCTTTGTGTTGTTTTTCCCCGTATCGACCTCTTTGTTTTTTTCCCCTTGCCCCTCAAAATCACCCACTTTGAGAACCACTGTTCTAGATTTTATATTTCGTATATGGAACTACTACTCGTAGCCAAAATAATAGGATCACCTGACAAAAATGAAAGCCTACTCTTTCATTCAAAAGTGTGATTACGACTATTACAAAGTTTTAAGTGTGATTATGACCATTACACTACTGTTGCGTTTGACAACGCACGAATAACTTTGTGACGTAAGAATGTGCTGTGTTCGTAAATTAGGTACCTGATTGCGGTAGCTAACTTGGGAGTTGTTCTAGTCTTTAACGTGCTGTGGAGTGATTTGTATACGGTAAGTATCTCTCTCAATGATGCTGCTATGTGCATGAATTTAATTAAATGAGTCTTGGTCAACACAGTGATCCCGTACGTTATTTTTTCGTCACTGTGATTTTCCATTGTGCGAACACAACTGCATTTCATATGCCTGACTGGAAATTTTCGGAAGGGGGTCGTTATGTTAAATTGGGTTGCGAAATGGGTCGCTGCATGAAAAAGGTTAAAACCACTGGCCTAAGGAGAGCTTCAGTGTGATGTTACCAGTTGGCTTGCTGGCTGCCGTCATCGCATTTACTCACCAAACAACCGTACGCAGTCGGTGACGCAAAGACAGCGACAAGTTACGCTGCAAACCGTGCGTTTACGTTAGCCGGCAAAATATATTAAGTTTAATGAAACTTATTCCATGCGCATGATGTTGTGAATGCATGTAGCTGGATGCAGAAAAGTGAGGTGATGTTTTTGTTTGATGTTGAGCAGGCGTGGACGTCCATGTTCATCGGATTTCAAATCGATTGGGATGGGTAAAGAAAAAAACTTCCAACCCCGAAGCGACTCGAAAGGAATTGGAGGATTGGCTGCCTCGGTAAAACCTTGTTGCCTGGACGTCAGCCAGGGTTGTGTGGACGAGCAGCTGTTGAAATTTTATTTGATTGTATTCGGAGGTGCATTTCTCAGTCAGGCTGGAACCGCTGTTTTTTTTCGTTGAGACATTTCGGTCATTTTTTGCTGAGACAGTTTGGTCATTTGTCTCACAGTTGTATTAAAACTCGCCCTGACAGTGCTTTTTATCCTGTATTTTCAAACATTCCGACCGAAATGACTTAAATTTTTTTCGGTCATTTCAGAAACGTTTCGGTCTATGACCGAAAAATGACCGAAAAGAAAAACCCAGGAACCGGATCATGAAAATGTTACCCGGACTAAGAATTTTTTAAGAAAAAATGAACAGAGAACAGCGGTGCGTTATTACAACGACACTCACCGGCGATATGCTCCCTTTATACGCATATTACCGCCGTGCCGCACTCGTTCTCTCATTGCCATTCACGACAATCTTTCCGATAAGTGTGCGCCTTTGCCTAAAGTGTTCTGTTTGTTAGTTTTCTCGTAGATGTCATGCGACGAAAACAATTTTCTTTTTCATATGGAAGTCAGAAGTGTACAGGGGTCTTCGTTGAAAAGATAACCTCTCTTTTGTCAGGATTGTTAAAAGTTTCACAAGATAATGACAGTTGCTCAGGTCTTTTTGTGTTACTTCGAAAAATAAGGCAACTTTCAATGAAGCCAGAGGACGGCTTTCCCCAGAACCACACGATCAACAGCAGTCATGAACATTTATTCACTGTTTGTAAGCGAAAGATTGCCCTGTGACAAACCAGACATGCACCGATAAATTTATAGTGATACTCTTTACAACTCTGAAACTAGGCCAACATACATGCGGTAAAAAAGAAAACTTGACAGTTTTCACACGCAATGTCTCCGCAGTGTTTGATGTGTCACATGGGGTGGACAAGATCAGAACTGAGATCGTTTTGCATCGCACTGGCTGCAGTTCCTTGCCAAGTTATTTCAAAACAAGACGCTTGCGCTGGCCAGGTCACGTTTGCCGTCTTTCTGGTTGTCGTTACTAAAATAAGGAGAATTGAGCTCGAACTGGAATTGTTGGCCGATCCTTGCATCGTTTCAGTTGCAAAATGATTTGCTGTAGCTCAAAAATCTCGTCCTCCGAGTGCGTTACATACCCAAAATCGTCTGGCGTACACTCCGTCGCCAAAGCTCGCTGGTGATAGACTATATCCCCTTTCCTTTCAAAGCGATTTTTCTCTCTTGTGGAGGTTCTGCATCTCTATTTGTGATGAATGCGTGGTTGAAGTAATATATGTCAAAGTCAGAAACTGGGCAAAATCTTATGGCGCTGTTTCCCCATATTGCAGATCCTGGTAATTCGGACAAAGCTATAGGTACAGTATTTCTTTGTTCATTATCAGGGTTCCCACGCGGTATTGAAAAAGTATTGAATCGTGAAATCATTTTTCAGGACCTTGTAAGTATTGCATTTAACCAAAATGTCCATAAAATATTGAAAAGGCACGGAAATTCCAAATTTAGCCGTTGTTTATTCAAATTTTGTTCTTTACCGCTGATGACAGTTTTGCAGGTGTTTTTTTTGCATTGTGTTCAAGAATAAAATTTTCAAAAAATTTAGGTAAGTGAAGTTTTTTCATTTAGTGTTGAAAAAGTATGGAAAATGTGTGGGAATCTGCATTCATTTTTATACTCGCTATTCCTCTGGGCAGAGTCGCGAGGCACAGTCCTATGAGTCGAAATACCTTAGTTTTCAGCAATGTCATAGTTCTGTTGGCTCCCTACCAAGACGAGCCCAAGCAAAGCTGGACATTAAGCAACTCCACCTGACCCTTGATGTACCTATGAGCCGCTTTTCTGTGCCTGTAACCAGCAGGACTTTCCTCGCCAACCTTTCCTGAGACATTCTGGACACATGGCCGAACTAACGTATCTGAGATCTCTGTGTTCGGAAAAGCGGCTCGACATTCCCAGGCGTTTGATGTTGTAGCAATTTTGAAGCTTGTTGCTTCAGTATCAGGTAACCCGGACCTTGTTAAGGTTCGTACTCTTCTATGACCATGCAAACAATCGCTTCTAAACACAAAGTTGCTTGCCACAAACCGTTCAGTTAGCTATAGCGCACAAACGCATTTTGTCATTTGACCACGCAAAAATACGCTTTTGTATGTTATTTCTGTGAGCTTTCTTATCAGTCAATACCACACGCGTTGCTGAAGTTTTACAGTGCAGCTAATCCTGTATCGCACCGGAGCCGCGTGCCTTTCACATTGCGTGTGTTTTTTTTTCAGCGAACACTGGAAAGAAGTAAATTGGCTGCTGGTTGGTTTCGGTCAGCAAGTTTGTCTGCCGGTTTCACCGAAGTGTTCCGAATGTTTGAACAAAGCAATCTGCCCGTCATCAACTGCCAAGTCCAAGAAGAAGACCTGAGGTTGGTGCGCAGAACGCGTCAACTTCTGTCTTTGCGCTGTTGACGAGGTGGCTGTTCAGTAGCGTCTGCTGCAAAGAAGCTCAGCAGGTCGTATTCCTCTTCGACGTATTTCTGTGACTACGTGGAGATTGGTGCAGTGTTGCCGGCTGGTTTCTTGTGGGCTTGCCGACCCGAAAATACCGGTGAAAAACTGAGGGGGCAACCCCACTTACCCCGTTTTCAAATCGCAACTGGTCCGACACTTGCCTGCTTTTATGCCTTGTTTACGTCTTGAGTGAGTCTGAGATTGTTATTTTTTGCTACCTTCTCAAAGATACACAAGTAGTGTTTCTAAGTATGAGACATCTGGACTAGTAACAAAAGACATTGCCTTGTCATTTCTTTCAAGCGTTCTAAATTGTAATGAGCACGATGTGAACCTCTCTCACAGTATGTGGCATTATCACAATGACTGTTTGTTATTTTCAAGCGACTCTTCTATGGCTGTACGTCACTTTGTTATTTCGTTGTTGTTATTCGTTTCTGACGTTCTTGCTCGTACAATTGGCGCGAAAAGAATAAACTGTCTGAATATTTGCTGGTCTCAATTACAGTAATAGTTAACAGTCGATACGATGTTAACTTTGCCAGTGTCTAGATGGCCGGCAACGGCTACGTAAGGTCAACTGCTAGCAAGTAGGTAGCCGGTAACATCAAAATAAAAAATCCTAGCATAGAGTAGAGTAGTCAGGGTTCCCACGCGGTATTGAAAAAGTATTGAATTTCAAAATTGGTTTTCAAGACCTTGAAAAAGTATTGAATTTGGCCAAAATGTACATTGGGTGTTGAAAAAGTGTGGAAATGTAAACGGAAAAGAAATCTTGAATATCTGAGCAGAATTTTACCTAATGCAAAGCACTTATGCAGTGTTGTGCAATGTGTAAAATTGAGTTTCATGATTAAGAATTTTGAAAAATTAAGAGAAGTAATGGTATTGAATAATTAACATTTAGTATTGAAAAATCTGTGTGGTTTTAGTTTTAGGTAAACATAGGCCAATTTAGCTAAATTTGTGCAGATTTAGGTAAACCTGTCTGATTTAATTAAATCTGCATCGATTTAGCTAAATCTGTCTTACCGGTTCTTAGTGCTAAATACATCCGATATAATTGTTTTACGAACGGTGCCCCATAGAAACGTACCTCGCCTCCGACTATGGCTACGCACAGGGCCGGCCTTAAGCTGATGCAACCGATGCAGCTGCATTGGGCCCCGCGCCATGGTGTTTGGGTAAACTGTTCATTTTTGCCAGATGCACCTTGCGCTTGAAAATTTAGCAGAAACGCCATACAAATTTCATTGTTAACAAAGAACGCTCTCGTCAGAACTAGCAAATTTCCTCTCGAACGTTACCAAACGTGCTCAATTCTCGTGTTAGTTCTGCACTGTGTTTCTGCGCTCTGCCACGATCGTAACACGGTTGATTGAACACGATGACGTCATAAAATCACTGCTCAAAGGGGCCCCACGCCCAGGTCTTGCATTGGGCCCCGCATTTGCTAGGGCCGGCCCTTGCTACGGAAACCGAGTTCAGTGGGTACGCGACTTCTCGGTCTGGGCCGATTCGGTCACGGGACTTTTCGGTCTTGGTCGTTTCAGTCTCGACACATTTCGGTCAGACTATGAAATTTTGCATGTTCACTTTGTAATGCAAACGTACTTAAATTAACGAAAAGTTTTATATAAAAAAACTACAAACATGTTCCAAGATGCAACAATTAATCAGCATCAACATATGATTTTCATTATCATCAAAAAGCAAATTAAATCATTATCGACATTTTCCAATTACATACAAATACAGTACTTCAAACTCATAACTACAATTCAGATTTAATCGCAATCATGAATCCTCAAAAGAGAGTTGGTATAAAACCAGCTAGCGTGACATTTCGCCAGCCTATATAATCATTTCAACAAAGAAATGAAATCAGTTGTTTATGTACAGCACATAAAAATCGTGACCGAAACGACCAGACCGAAAAGTCCTGTTCCGAGTTCAGTAGTTATGAAGGTAGTGATTTATGGTCACGTGACTAAGATCATGGTTCAGGGTCGTCACCAGCGGGGAGGCAGTGGTGCCAGGCCCCCCATTTGAAATCTGTACCCCCATTTCACGTTTGTCTCCCTGGTTGCTGCATACATCCTATACAGTATTTCTTAAATGTAGCCCCCTCTTCTGGTTTTTGGCCCCGCCTGCTGCTAAATCCTGGCGACGGGCCGGGCATGGTTGTACGTTACTTGCGGATATGGTGCCACGCCTAGTGATTTTTCACAAGATCTAGTGATTTTTGGGCTGATTTAGTCATTTTTGGCAAGGTATGGGTTTGAATAAGATCGGTTGTCCTGTTTACAACTTTTCACAGGCCAGTCGCCAGGACTTCGCAGCAGGGGGCCAAAAATCACAAAGGGAAGCGCATTTTTAAATCAAATGTTGGATGTATACAGCCAAACATGAAATGGGGGCACAGATTTTAAATGGGGAGCTGGGCGCCACTGCCACCCGCTGGCGACGGACCTGACTTTTTAGTCCGCTTTTTTTCAAAAAAACGATTGATTACGTGAATCGTTGTAAACCTGAAACTAAAGCAAAAACCCTGAAGCTAACGCTTGAAAGCTAAAAGTCTAAATGCCCGCTTACACTGAAGACGAGCCAGGAGTTGCCAGACGTAGGCTAATCCTTTTTCTTTTGTTGCGTTAGGTAATTGTGCGCATTGTACAGCTCGGTACGGCAAATCGTGGAAGGGATAAAACAAAAGAGATCGCGCCTGACAACTCCTGGCTCAGTGTAGTAGACGCATCAATCCAAATCTGAAATTGGAACCCGAAAAGTGGTGTACAAAACAACCGCCGAGACCACCACTCTATATTTTCATGTTCACATTACTACTGTATTGTATAAAACAAGTCTGAACCTGCTTCCTGTTTGTGGTGACCAAACCCAACCATACGCTGAATCACGTGGATGCCGGCTACCTAGAAGATGACCTTGCGTAGCCGTTGCCGGCTCAAGCAGATGCGGGGCCCAGTGCAAGACCTAGGCGCGGGGCCCCACTGAGCAGTAAGTTTATGACGTCATCGTGCTCAGTCAACCGTGTTACGATCGTGGCAGAGCGCAGACATACAGTGCAGTACCAACACGATAACTGAGCACGTTTGCTAACGTTCGAGAGGAAATTTGCTAGTTCTGACGAGAGCGTTCTTTGTTAACAATGAAATTTATAAGGCGTTTCTACTGAATTCTCAAGCGCAAGGTGTACCTGGCAGAAATGAACAATCTACCGAAACACCATGGCGCGGGGCCCAATGCAGCTGCATCGGCTTAAGGCAGGCCCTGGTTGCCGGCTACTTCCTTTGACTTCAGCTGTAGTGGAGCAGAAATGTCCATTGTCCAAGCCCCAAGGGTCATGTTGCTTTTTCTTCAGGCAATATCCGATCTATTTGTCCAAAAAGTAAATCATGTGGAAAAGCTCTTTCCGTATTGATTTTCAAGTTGCTTCCAACTGTTACGACAAAACTGTTGAACCAAGCACCTTACCCGTGCCCTACAAGCAGTAATCCACGCCTGGTGCTTTGAAAGGTTGCTGATAGATTACTAGGTCGTGAACCGAGATTTACCTGAATTTGAAATTACATTAAAACACTGCGAAATTAAGTTTGAGGAACTATATATAATCAAGCAAGATCAGAGAAGCAAGACAAGTGGCTCTCCAAAAAATCCACTGAACAATGAAAGGATTTTGGCATTCGCAAAATCAATAGCGGCGTGACTGAATAAATTATGTCAACCGCTTTATGTAACTGACGACATTGTTCAGCTATTGTTTCGTAGTTAGATGTGGTGTGCATTTAAATATTTGATCGATGCCCGCCTCGCACCTTCCTGGTTTGGTCTAAGCTCGCCTCAGCAGACAGGAAACAACCTTTTTCAATGTCTGTTTTCTGACGTTTTACTCGTTGTTCGCTTATTCATCGGTTAGGATGCAATGGCTGTAAAGCTGCACATGTGGGCTGCAACCGGTTCTGTGCAACGGAGTTTATTGTGACTAGGCGGTGATGGCATTACCAGCAAAACACGTACTACCCAAGCAAAGTTTACTTGCAAGCATGATTTCTATGCATAAGACCTCAGTCGTTTGACAGCGAGAGCATAGGCGTAACCAGGGGGGATAGAGGGCCATGCCCCCCCAAATTTTTAGGATATAGTTATTGTGGTTTGCGAGGCAGTATCCCAAATAAAATAGGTGTTATTCGCCTCAAATCAAACATTTTGGCACCCCCAAATTTTTTGGGCTGCCTGCGCTGCTGAGCGAGAGCTATCCCCCATCTTATTGAGTAAATGCACTCTGGAAACAATGCACTGGAGCCAATGTAAGGCTTGGAACTATCTGGTATGAGAGGCCACGTGCTTGACCTTATCGCACAATCACATGAAGTTCGCTGATGATTTTTATTTTGTACACCTAAATTGAAGACACGCAGCTACGAGATGACGGCGCGAGCACTTTATACAGTGAGGACGCAACAACACTGAAGCTGAAATTGACCAATGAATCGCAGGTACAAAAAACAGTCTAACAACGAAAATAACTTCACGGCTTTAACATCGAGGAATACGCCGGTGAAAGCTGATCGAACACAACAGCGAAGTAATTAATGCGAAAAGCTGCTGGTCGCTGCGTGTCGTCGCGCGGTTCCCTTGTCAGTTTTATTGGAATGCGACTGCAAGGCACTGCGGCGGAATGACTGCGGTCGCTGGGGGGCGTACAACACTACGACAGCGCTACAAGTAGGTATTGAGAAATTGACACGAGCAGGTAACGAAAAATAGTATTCACTTACATGGAAAATAACAAAAATGGCTGTACGGAGCTGTTAAGGATGCTACAAATCGCTGATGTACCAGTGTCGCTTCGCGTTCGCACAAGTTTGCTACGCGGCATTTTTGCACTTGTTCCTTAGAACTCGGAAAGACAGAGTTCAGTGAGCCAGATCTGCGGGCAACGCTCCGTGACGTAACAATACGCTAGTGACGTCACACGAAAAGCGTAACTTCTCAAACGGATGCGAAAAAGCGCCAGTGCAGCCTGAAAATGTCGCCAAACCGGGTCGGTTCGTCAGACTCACTACTCATTCGGGTTCGATGACCACGTCAGATTGTTGACGCAAAGCAACAGCATTTCCCACGCTCGGTTGCTGGCGGTTTCACCAACGTAACGCACGCCCGGCTGTTCCGGCACTGATTCAGATTAAACATTCTGGCACATTTTTGCGAGGAAAGTGGGCACGATTTCCGCACCGTCTGTGACTTCACTCAACATGCGACACTTAACAATGCAGCAGCGAACGAACACACTCGGTCAAATAAACAAAATCGCAGGGAATCAGTCCTTGCTAGTTTGCACCGCGACAAGTTTAACACTCGAAAAATTACAGTGTTGACGTAAAACAACAATCAGCTTTTGGTTGAACACCGTCAGGTACCACCAGACATTCGTTTGTTTTTCGACAGGATCAAGGAACCGTAATCTGGTATCAAAAACACAGCGTAAAGCAGGAGCCTTTCAGAGGTACTTCACGAACAAACTAAAATATCTTGTTGTGCACAAAACATGGAATTGGATGCCCAACAGATGCAGATATCGATAAAGTTAAATCGCTTGCTACGCGCAGAATGTTNCAAGCCAGGGCCCTTGAACCTATTATGAATTTCAATAATACTTTGCAACGCACAGAACATTTATAACCCTGAAATTGGTTGACCAGAACTTAAGTTTCAACGTTGAGCGCGCTGGCAGGAGTTCTTTTCCCTTCGCCTTGTGCAAGGAAATTTTCCTGAGTCGAAAACCTTTGTTGGCTTTTACCCCGTTTGACGCGTGGGTGGACGCGTATTTAATTAATGCACACAGAGAGAATTTCCTCGATGTAAGATTTCAAGAAGGCCCTTAGCTTTAAACTGAGCAGTAACCCTGCTAGGCCGTGATCCATCTTTCGGCATGCCGGTGATTTATAAGAAGAAACCATGACGTTCATTAATGTTCCCGACTCGGTGAAGTAACGAACGCGCGCTGTTGTTCCACGCGCTGGATCACGCGGTTGAGACAAAAAGAAAAACTGAGCTGACCACCGACGAAATAAAATACTTTTAGTTTTGTGGAACATAGGCAATTAAAACGATTTCGGCGAAACACTGACTGATAGTTATTGCAGTGGAAAAATATGCGCATTGATCAATTTGCACGCATCGCAAGAAGAAATGTCTCATGCATTCACCTTTTAGTTGCGGCATCATTCCAGCTGCTGCTGCAGTACGTACAACGGTAAATATACGGATGATGATGTACAGGAAATAACGAAACAAAGAACACTCGTCGCGAAACGCCTCATTCAAGTTAATTCAAGAGGAAATGCAACAGGCCGCAAAATTAGAAACAAAAAGCATCAAACGGAATGAAGAAATCGGGCGCACATTACCCACAACGTTGATTGAAGATCTTTGACCACCTTTGAAGATAATTATGATTCTACAGTTTCGTCAAAATATCCAGGCAAGAATTCGAGAAAAGTGAAGTTGGGATGATGAGAAAATTCGACACTTAGGAGGCGACGTAGTTTACTGTTTGCGGAACGATTCGTGCGCTGCTACTTGCAGCGATCTTTTAGCTTCGCTGAAGTTTTTTACAACACTTCGAGTAATGTTTTTTTTTGCGGAAACACATGCTGTCGCCAGCACCGGGTGATGACGCTACGCTACTAGATGATGTCTAACTTATTGCAATATGCAACGTTCAGGAAAATAACTTTCGGCCGTCTGGAAAGCTACAGGTTGTTGAAAATCGCCTGCCTGTTGTTCCAATTGCTGGTCGGCGCTTTTTTCTTCGAGTTCCTCACTCTTTGCTTCAAAGTCTGAAGATCCATTTCCAGCATGGCGGCGTTGTCGTCGGCGGTTTGCTCGCCGCTGGCTGACGTCGTGTGGTCGGATCCATTTTGATCAGGAGCCGACTCGTTGGTTTCTGTCGTTTCAGACCGTGACGCCGGATCCTCGTCTTCGGCAGCTTTCGGCCCATCGGTGGTTGGATCCCCGTCTGCGAACATCACAGACCGCAACTATTATATGGACGCAACTCAGGCCCGCAGCCACGGGGGGCATTCGGGGGCAGTGCCTCTCCCAATTCTTTTGCACCCCCCAAATTTTGTTTTGCCGAGTAAAAATTTGTTTTAAACATAATAGCAAAACTCGTGCCCCCCAAACCATACAACCTGGTTACGGGTTTGGACGCACTCGGTGCAAGAAGAGGGGAAACACCTACAATTATCAACAGGCGCGGAATGCTCGCCATTGAGAGCAGCCGTAGGCAAACGACATATACTTTTCTGGATGAAAAACACGGTGAAACTTGTTATGTAACGTATTTGCTCTGTGCATGAAAATCCACTTTGTCGGCATCGCGGTTTCCACACTGCTTCCAGAAGAAGCTTACCTTCGTTTGGACTCTCCCAAGCAGGTTTTGGAGCTTGGATGAGGGCAAGCTCCTATTATGGGTAGAACACTAGTTTCGTAAATGTGTTTTTACCGCGCCATGAATGAAATGGACAACACCAGCGCCTGAAAGGGATAGCATAACTGGCCTAAAGTGCAAAGCGTCGGTAAGTAACGAGTTTAGATAAACAGAAAGTAGGTCTCAAAAGTTATTTTCTTTAAAAACATAGTGACAAATTGGAAGTAAACTTATACCGAGACGTTCGTTCAGCGCTTCATTATTTAATAGACGCGCAACTTACTTTACGTGTGTGTGTGTGCGGTTGAAAAATCTTGGAATCGATAATGGTCAGTTTCATTCATTAGAAAGCATTGGGACTAGCAATAAAAATTGAACCAAAAGCGGTATTTGTGGTACAGTGAAGGTGTTCGAAAATATTGAAAGTTATTCAAATCATGTTTTTGTATTTTCCTGAGTATTTTTTTCCACTAAAAAGTCTTTCATGGAAAAACACTGTTGTAATAACGGTGTACTTATGAAAACAACGTTCACTACATTATTGGATCACCAATAAAAGCCATTTACTTACAGCCAATCAAATGTGACGGGAATAGGATTCAAATCTCAGTCAAGACCAACAAGCACTGTTTGCCAAAGCCGGACTATGTTAAGATCAACAATGTTCTGAAGTACTATCGTACAACAAAAAGAAAATTGCTCCCACAATAAACAAGTAGGATTAAGAATTAAGGTAATAGAAAAATACTATATATCGAAAGGAACGCTGTTACAGAGAAGAAGATAGAAGCGTTGCTAAATAAGGATAACTCAAGATCACTTTTGCGATAATTAACACCACGTGGCTAGCCTAGAAACAAGAAGTATTCTTCTCGTCACTTTAAACTGGGTTTAGCTGTTTCACGGCTCCCAGCAGGACATTAGTAATATATACCCTACGGCAGGGGTGCACAACTTGCGGCCTTCGGTAAAATTTATGCGGACATGCACATGTGCTACAACATAGCCTGGAGATAAATGGGTTGTTTGCTTGGTGATTGACAATGTATGTCATGGCGGCGGGCAGTAACAAACTCTTTGTCTACTAGACTCTACTGTGTGAGGATACTTAGTAGAAAGACGGCCATGCAGACGTGTAGATGGAAGCAGAACAGAAGCAATGCATAAAAATAACATATCCTGAACTCAGTGGCGGCCGTGATTCAGGAAAATAAACGTAATGCCGCCGGCAACAGTGAAAAGGCTGTGCACCCATGCCCTACGTCTTTGCCACGGAGCGCTCGAAGCCTGCACATCCAATTGCCCTCATTTACGATAGAAATGAAAAATGCGGTAATTATCTAGAAAATCGAAGGATGAATCTGGAATGATAGTATTTCTAGCAAGCTTGAGTGGCATTAACTTGAAAGCAGAACAAGGAAGAAAGCGCGAACGTGTTAAATAAGTCACACTCACAAAGTTCACTGCTCACCACAGGGCGGAAATACAAAGCACATTAAATTCTGGGAGCAAGCCTGAAATTGTTATCTGTTCCGTAAGTTTCTTAACATTGATGCCAAACAGTGCGATGCACAGTATGAACCAAAAACTTTAAATCTTTGGGTAATGTTTTCATTAAAGCATCATTCTCGGGTCTCAGGCTGTGAGAAGCGACGTTGGCACCAACTATTTATTCGACATACCATGCGACATTGGTCACAGACAAGGTCGTTCTACGAAGCGGGAAGCACACTCGCACCGGCACGCGCGGCGTTGGAGCTTCGAACCCGCATGTATTGAATGAGGCGCGACCGTTCCACATCAATTCCTGGCAAACGCCTGGTTTCGCCGACAGGTCGGAAATTTGGAGCCCGTGGTTACGCAACCCAAGTTATTTAGCAACTTGAACCAACACGCGTCTAAGTCAATCGCTGGCATAATTCTTTGCTTTGCGCTTTTACCAACAGCCAGCGATTTTTGAGAAGTGCGCGTTTGAGGGTATGTAAGTCACCAACAGGGTTGCGGAGTCGGAGTTTTTTGGTTGAGTCGGAGTCGGATTTTTTGTCCTACTCCGGATGTCCAATTGGATCATTTTTTACATCACACTCCTAAGTTGGGAATTCCTGTTGAAATGGTACAGTTTCTTATGAAACTTTAGTTGAAACAGAGAATTCTTGCTGCGTACCACTATTTCTATTATTCTTGGCAGCCAAACTTCATTCACTTTATGTTAAGGAGTCGGAATCGTAATTTTGGAAAGGTCGGAGTTGGAGTAGGACATTCTGCCTCCGACTCCGTAACGCTGGTTACCAAGCGCTGCTCTCTCAAAATAGGTGGAGTTTCTAGCACTTAGAGAAAAACTTAAGCTCGAAGCTTTTTAGCAACAACAAACGCAAAATTTGACGTTTCTTTGACCGCAGGCAGGCTGTACCAAAAAGCACTAGGATCACTAAATTAATAGCGACTCGGCAAATGAAGGCAAAGATCTGATAGATAACAAAATGAAAAAGCATTTTATCTAGACATAGTCTTAAAAAAAACATTCTTTTATGAGCAATCTTGACTTGTTGAGCCCCGATGAAAATAAGTCATAACACCTGGAAGTTACATTCGACTATACTGCTATAAAACCGTGAAGAACATGAGCATTTGTAATGCAACAGTAATGGAGACACTGTGGCGCTTAAATCTCCGCCTGGCAACTATGAAAAGAAATGTTTGGGAACGCCCAATGACTAAACAGCGAAAGAGCGGTTAGACAAAAGGTGTTTGCTTGGCAAATCAAAAGCTTACCGAACAGTTAACTATAGGTGTGAGGTAAGCCTGAACTCTCACCCAACTACGCATCACTGAAAAATTTCATAGCAACATGGCGAGTTAAACCGTGTGTTGTTTTTTACCGAACTTCTGATTATTTTGAGTCCAAAATGTATCTAGTCAGTCTCATGTTATTATTTAAATAGTAACGTCTGTTCTGTCAAATTCTTCATTTGTGTATCTCTCTGTAGTCAAGCCAGTATGAGGTCGTCAGTTCAACGCAAGCATACATTAAAACTGAGTCAGCAGTCAGCACCTTGATGTAATCCGACACAGTTACTGAACGAAACTGCTAATGTGTGAAAGCGGTGAAACTGAAATCCGACACAGTTAATGTGTGAAAGCGGTGAAACTGAAATCCGACACAGTTACTGAACGGAACTGCTAATGTGTGAAAGCGGTCCTTTAACTGCTTGTCACAGATGGAAAATAATTAGAAAAGCACAACAGTGAAATCGTAAATGAAACAACTCTTTCTGCAGTATATGGTATCTCGGTTGACATTGTGCAAAGCGGCAAAAACGCTGTTTGACCTTCTTCCGGTTGCTCACACCAATTTTCAGCAAGTAGGCACCACATGCAGTGAGATACGCAAATACGAGTCGATAAAATTTATTTACATAACCTAATTGATATTTACCAGCTTCCTGAGATAATACGGAGTGCACCAAAATTTTGTTATCATTATTCGAACTAGTAACTTGACATTTTTAGTTTAACAGCATGTCTAGAAATAACCTACGCTTTTTCGTTTTATGTTTCATGCGTTTAGATTTTCAGCTATGGAAATGTCATTTACTGTACTTCAATAATAAAAGCGTTTTGTGTGTTTAAGTATGCTTGAACACAGCCGTACACGACCGTACAGCATGCATTGGTAGAATTCCATGAAAAAATCACTAGCTGCACACTGCAGTACGGATTTGCGAAGCGCATAAAGGGTTGTTTGTGTTGGCATGTCGTTAGGCACGCTTGCGAAATAACATCCTGCACTCTGCAGCTCGTCAAGCTACTCCAAACGTTTGAAAACACAAGGCGCTGGCATTTCTGCATTGATATGCACGATGAATTCGAAGCAGGCGGGTTTGAAAAGACTGGTTCATGTCCTTCCTCTTCCTACAAACCAAGAAGAAAATCAAGCGGAAAAGTGCTAATGCGCTGGTGACTGGTGCCGGAGACAAGCTGCAGCGTGTTTGGCAGGAGCTGGACTAACGACCTGATGTTTCGCGTCACAGGCGGTACGCATATTGAAAATTGTGTAAAGTCAAGGAAGGTTTGCAGTACTCAATCAGAATTTTATGAACAAATCTTTTTTCATAAAATTGAGATCATAACCAGTAGATCGCAGCCTTCTTTTTGCCCACGGCCAACCTAATCACCTCTAAAATCCTGACTGCCCCATTTGGTGTTTTATAAATCTCATTATTTAAAAATTGAACTCTGTTTCAGCTAAGAAGTCCAAAAAACGCCAACACATTGGTTTAAACATGCTTTGGACCCAGACCTCGTCAGTCGGCCTCAATGCCACCTATATAATTAAGGATATTCAAGTCGCCCCCCCGCGCCACGTTGGGAACCACTGATCTAAACAAACATCAAGCCGGTTTAATTGCAAACGCTTACAGTTTGTAATTACCCAAACATATACATCTCCAATGATAACAAAGTTTGGATTCTTTTGTCATTTCGCATTATGCACTTAATTTCTCCTGTACGGCATAACAGGATTCGCGTGTCTCCAATGAAAATGTCAGCTGCATGAAACCGACAATGCAATCCCGAAGCGCAGACGGCTCCGATTCGTTTGGAATACTCTCTCAGATGAAATTTATCTGCGATTTAATCAGGTCGGAGTAAACTGACCGATAAAAAATTTAGTCTCGTCTCGTGCCATTCGCTGGCATGTTTTCAGTTTATCTGATTCAGAAGCTAGTTTCCAGGCATTTGACAATGTAAGAAATCGTTTCAATTTTAATCCAGATAAATTGTAACTGCCGCTAATCGAGTTTGGGGCAACATAAATAAATTGATATTTGGCGTCGATTGATCGGTGTTGGTAACTTTTAAGTGTTTCAGTTCCAGTTGGCGCAGTGTACATGTCGCCTGTTAATTGTTGCCTTGCATTTTGTTCCTAGAACGTTTGTCAGTCGGGTGTAGCTTATCTCCACTTTTTTGACGTTAAAATCGTCACTGCGCGCAGGCAAGACAAAATGGGTTAAAACAAATATTTGCAAAAGAATTTTTTTCCTGAGTGGAACGCCCGAAGATTAAAAAGCGAAAGAACGGCTTGGGCAAAAGATGTGCAGTTGACAAAACAAAAGGCAAACCAACAGTTAACTTTATCTGGTGTGTTTTCGGATTTTCAGTTTATTTGATTCAGAAATAAAATGTACAGACAGTGACAATGTCCACAGCGCAGAATGTCGACACATCGTTTCAAACTTTATCTGATGAAATTTCTCTGGGATTTAATCAAAGCGGGAGCAAATAAATTAGTGAACGTATTCAGCCGTTTGGTAGTTTTTAGTTTATATGAGCCAGAAGCTAAAGTTACCAGCACTGCTTCTTATCCTTTATAAAGCTTCTTATCCTTTATAAAGTCTTCTTATCCTTTATAAAGACGTCTGTCATCAACAGGAATAAACTTTCGTTTTTTTGACACTCTGCAACTGCTGTTGAGCGAATTCATGCTTGGTAAGACCATGTTGTGGTGGAAAAATTTTTAAAGAAGTCTATGAAAGCTCGGACAAATTTCTGATAAGCACGTACCTTCAGCAGGTATGGTGGGCAGCGGGCCGGTCACGTGCGCAGACGTTGGAACCACTTTGCACGATTTAAAATGTGCGTCTGCTTTTTCTCCGACGACGAGCAGCTCGACTTTGTCGCCAGATGCTTTTATAGCTTCTACGACCTTGCCGTGCTTCTCAAATTCCATGTTCACGCCGTTTATCTGCGTGCAGAACAAAAGAAAACTTGTGGGCGAAGGTCGGTAGCCGCCTTCAGAAATATACGCTCCTTGATTGACATTTGCTTTGTGCGCACAAGCGTCTTTGCGGCCCCGTATGGGTATTGTGATGCTAAGGCCGTTACAGCGGAGAAGATTTCGTTATGAATGAGTCGTTGGAGGTAGGATATTCACACGTGACAAATGTGCAACTATGCGTTTATAGAAACTCAACAGGGCAAAACACTTCACAAACATCGGCGACCAACAACCTGCAACCAATCTATCCTATCGAAGCCAAGGAAAAACTTAAGATCGGCTCCGATTTCGAGTCTTGACGTTACTGCACTACCATTAGCATGATGACTTATTGCTATAGCAGCAGTTCAGGCTGCTTGCGTTTACGAAAGCTAATCGGTGTTTTAGTCGGCTCATGAGTATAAATGGAGTAACTTTTAACACTTAATTTTCCATCAGGGCGCGGATCGTTTGTGTATTGCGATGCGTTTTACGCCCATTACATTAAGTGTTTGTGAAGTATGATCAGGTTGCACGAGCAGCAACATACAAGCACAGTCTTCTTTTGTTGGAAAAAAGCGAAGCTGTTGTGTTAAACTAGTGACACTGCTTGCAAGCTTGCTCGAACCTAATCAAATGCCCTAAGTAATTATTGACCATAAAGTACAACGACCCACCGCGATTGAACAGAACAGTTTGTCTACAAGGGCGGTTTATGATCAAATATTTTGAATTTCACAACTAATTTATGAAAATCGCGGATAGCGCACTTACAACGCTTGTATAAAAATGGGTAAAAACACATGAGCACAATTTATAAAAACGTGGAACTTACACGCAACATCACTATTCAGTACATAAACGGCAAAAACAATGTGACGGAGTTTAACAGGAAATAAATCTTTCGGTACCCATCTTTAATGCCGGCGCAACCAAGCGAATAGTTCGTCAATATTTGCTGACGAGTCGAGAGAACCACTAAACGGATAGTACAGGTCACAACTGCAACATGGTCACCACATTACCGGCTTCTGATAGGCAGGTTACACATTAACCGCTCAGCAAAGACACGGTTATCGGGTACACGGAGTATTAACAACAATTAAGCTATCATCTACTTTAACTTCGAATGCCTTGCATGGACCATCTCTTTAGATGTCAACTAACTTCACATACAAACAATTTAATATTATCGCTTCAAAATGACAGAACCATTCGACATTGAACAATTATAGCGAATGACGTTTTTCAAAATAAAGTTAACAGACGCAACAAAATGGAAGCACATTTTATCATTTGGAATACTAAATATGTTACACGAGTTCCTCAATGAAACCAACACTAACGCAACTTAACAGGTGCAGAATGTACATTAATGTTTAGGCTTTACATCCATCCACACCAAATCTACATTATTGAATTCATAAACAGTCAAAGCAGCAGGCGGCTGCAACGTACTTCAATGATACGATCTCCTGATCGTAATCCAGCTGCCGCTGATGTGCTCCCTTCATCAACAGCACGAACGTATCTGCCCTGCTTGCCCTTCTCACTGTGAAGGTTGAAGCCATATCCAGAGGCACTTTGTTCAAGTTGACACAAGCGAGGTCTCAACTAGAAAATGAACGTTCAACGCATTAACTCAAATCAGCAAATGCTCTTTTTTATTGAACTACTGCAAATGGGTGAGATGTTTCAAGGGAAACCATTAACTTGTCTACTTTTGTTGCCTGCACACTCATCACCTCTTCCTCAAGTGCAATCATCAGCGTGGTTTAGACTCAGACCCCTTTTTACGACTTAAAAGAGGTATGTATTAGAGTCTTGCACGGGTTGAAATTTCTTGTCCGCTTCCACCCTGCACCCACAAAATTTAAACGTGCCCCACCCCCGCAGGAGTTTGAGAAATCTTGCCTGTTGCCGCCCCCCAATTTGAAATTGTGATGAGATAGTTCGTTTTTTTAACAACACAACTCCTACAAAGCCTGATCAAAACAGTTCGAATATTTGGTAATTTTTGTGGAAAGCTTTCTTGCATCTCTTCAATATTACATGCAGTATGGGCTGAAACTTCAGTTACTTTCGCATTTTAAACAAATGACAAAGCTTAGTTTCATTCAGAAATTACTATTTACCCAACTAAACAAAACATCTTTACTGTGATTATACAAGACAATACATACACTGTTGCCTATGCCTCATCTACAAAGCCCATTTTCAATGCAAACTTTGCTGTACATCAAACTTTGCAAACAACTACAGCAAGGGATATTTTTCTTCTCACCAAACAAAGTTATAACAGAAGTTCCCAAATTGACTTTAATAAAGCTATATATGCATACTAACACAGGCATACAAATCAGTAATCATTTTTCAGAAATAGTGGTGTGTTGACAACATGTTTTTCATCAATGCTGATACTCATTTTTCATCCCATTGTGAAACAGCCATACACAAGTTGGGTTTTTACACAAGTTGGGCATACACAAGTTTGGGAAGTCCAGTTATTTAATGAATAGCCCAATGATGTTCAGCGGTGGGCCTCGGCCCAATTGTGGGCGTTTAGCACTTTTCATTGGGCCGCGCAACACTTGTTGTTATGGGCCGTGTTTGCTGTGCCAGTTGCGTGAGATCAAATATAGGCTACTGTAACAACCGTAGAACATGGATTGTTTGGCGTTAACACGGCATTGATATTGTCATTAAAGGATTTATTAGCCTACATTAATACAGCATTGCTATGTTACAGATAAAGTTTGAAATTGGGCCTTCAAAAATAACACGGGACTTTAATTACGACTGAAAGGGCATGGGTGTCCACAATAAGGCAGCAAAATGGTCATTCGCCCCCCTTTTGGAAATTGGGACTAAGAACCAAAATTTTGTAGCAAACCTGAAGTCAGGAGCTCAATTCCGATTAAACTGATTTAATTCTTGCATTGACAGTGTATTTGTCGGTATGACACTCACAATGCACAAAAACCAGGTTTACTGTCCTGGTGTTGTGCAGTGATGAGTTTGCAGTTCACTAATATCTGCTGCTTTGCCTGTCTGCAGAGGCAAGTTGCGAAACTTGCATACTGATTGTTCTACTGTTTGACTTTATTGCATAACAATAACATGGCAACAAATCTTCATGTGTTCACTTCAAGTTACGGTAGGAGGCATTTTTCCGCATGTGAGCGTTGAACGCAAGTAATGCAGTAAGTCGTGAATTCTGATAGTGGATACAAACGTACTTTTACAGCCTACTGTGAAAAAAAGCATAATAAGTTCGAAAAATCCATTGTTAGTGTGAGACTGAACGCTTGTCTGGATTATGTGGATGAGCGTGAAAAAGTCAGTAAAGACAAGCAAGGATTTATTGAAAGGGCATTTCACTGCTTTGGATGAGATCCAGTGGTGTATCTAGGGTATGGCAGGCATGACATGTGTCATGAGCGCCACTTTGACGGGGGGGCAAAAATTGCTTGGCAAAAATTAAAATCTGTCTATACAGTTTCTTGAACCTCTATTTTGGACCCCACACATCCATAAACTGCTAAGCTGCATCAACACAGTGCCCTTACCTAATGCATTAAGTCAGGTGTGTTCAGGGCTCTCACAAATGCAACTCCAAAAATTCCTAGAACAGTACCAAAAATCCCTAAGTCTGTGGTGGTGCAGCACATAGGTGAAGAAGCAGGCAAATTTTTGGAAGTGGGGAGGATTTTTGCCCAAAAAAACTCTGACCTCCAAAAAAGCGGCTTGCCTGTACGCCAAAGCGCTAGGCCAAAGGAGATCTCCAATGGGTTTTGCACCACCGGGGATGTTATTGTTAGTGTGCCACATGTAGTAGCTACCATGCCGCTACACGCCGTTGGGCACCATTTTTGCTCATGTTTTCAGGGGTTTGCTCAGATTTTCAGAGAATTTGTCCAGATTTCCACAGATTTGCTGGATTTTAAGGGATTTAGCCCGGATTTTCACCAAATCAAAACTTTTGAGGGTTCACTTGCACCCTGCCTCCTACACCAGTAGTGCAGCATAAAATCGAAGCGCTATAATGATAAATAGAACCAAATGTGATTTCTGAAATAAACTGAAATAGTTCATTTTACACGTTTTCACACTTTCCAAAAATCCCTAAAAGGGATCAAAAGTTCTAATCTATAAGGGACAAAATCCCTATTAGTGAGAGCACTGGGCGTGTTCTGCCAGCACCATCAAGCATTATGAATTATGATAAAACTGTGGCATTGTGACACAACATGAGGGTCAGACATTGTGACAGAAGAAGAACGCTCACTTGCCATATCTACAAGACCTTGTCCCTCCAACTAACCTAACGCTATAAGAAAGGATAAGTCAGTCCGTACTGGTGCATTTCAGGCAAGAAGATGTTAGTCAGAATCTGATTGAGATGAGTTTAAGTCTGTGGCTGTGAGAATCTGACTGCTACGCATATAACTGCTGTTGAGGTCCTACAGATTTGCAAATTACAACTGCTTTGGCCCATTCCGACTTTACGAAACTTCTTTGATAGCCACTAGTGTCCGAAAAATTGGCTGATAACAATGCTCCAGTCCAGACACTAAGGGGGAGAACATTAGTTAGTCCTCGAAAAATTAGCAGTTAGTATCGTTACCGTGCCAGTTGAGCAAAAATCTTAACTCATGAAAGAGATTTATTAGTCATGTTTAGAGCTAGCTTTTTCTGTCCAAATTTGGCTTTCTGTTTGATGTCCAAGGCCTTGTGCAAAGGTCTTGACTGTGAAAAACTAAAATCTACCTGTGACAATTTAGAAGCTGTGTACAGTTCAGAAGTAGATGGCAAGCAATTAGACGAGAAGATTCTAGATTGCAAAATGCTAGTTTCAGGTCCTGCAACTTAAAATAATCACGTGCTGAAGTCCTCCTAACATTCTCTGAATTGCTTTGCAAATAATGCTGATGATGACAGTGTGTATTACAGCTGCGAACAACTGGTACTTTCTTCACACCTTCGGGTCTCAATGACTAACAATAAGTCGGAGCAGGTTGTGTGATCTAGCTTTGATGTGAATAGAAAGGGACGAAACACCGAAAGCTTACTTTGATGAAATCATAGACAACTTTGCTTTGATAAAGGCACCAGGCACGGAAACGTTTGTTAGCATTTTTGTGTAATTTAAACCGGAAACGGCTGGATATATTTATGTTTCGATAGAATTGTGTTTTTTTCATACGCAAGTGATCCATGATTTGCATTAATTAATTTAATGTGCAATTCAAATTTAATGTTCCATTTTAAAAAGAAATTGTCGTTTTGTTGCAGAACTTGCAATATATTGTTTGATTTTTTTGTGAGATATACAATTGTGTCAGGCAACACTATGTAGTTCTATACACTGTGATAGCGTTGTTATTTGAATGTTTTGAAATATCAAAACATGAGTCCAGAACAGGTTTTTTTTAAGGAAAATGTTAGGTACCCGGTATGGATCTGTAGGGACCCGATTTCTCTGATTCTAGGGAGCCGATTACGGGGTTGGTTGACTAGATGACCGCCACGGTCTTTCGCCAATCCTATATGACACAGCACCCCTCTTTGTTTACACTGATCAACTATTGTGCCATTG
>JGI24159J19872_10001038_pt1 | contig 29045 bp, 7 predicted proteins | sample Ectturendosymbi4_FD_19872 | JGI IMG/M metagenome (IMG submission 19872)
TTGGAACTATGCAACATTCTTAAGGTTTACTGCTCACACGACCATCCCAAACTTCGCCACTCCAAACAGACGATTCATTAGTTTGTCACAGAGATGCTTTGAATCAGGCCATGAAAGAAAGATGAGCGATGTATGTTCGGTATAGCGGTGCAGAAAGGTTGAAATGGAAATAAGCTTGCCAATGAACATGGTCAGATTTTCTGAAAAATTTTAAAGATGAGGTACTTTATAAAGAAAAACTAAAGACCATCTACTAAAAAGAATCCTTTCACAACCAAGAATCAAACACTCTACAATCCTATCAGAATATATATTTCGCCTACTAGGTAGGTATCATCGACTCTTATTCAAATGGAATCTAAAAAACTAAAAATTCAGCAAAATAGTTGAGGTGTCCTTGTATTTCGGGCTTCCCTTGAAATATAGTCAGGCGTTCCGGACTCCTAGATCCTCCTGTTGCACATTCCGTACTGGTTAGTAGAGTCTAGAGAGTTTGACGGGGTTGTAGCCGTCGTAAATGCTTTTAGTGATGCGACCCATATAAAATAATTTAGTAATAGAAACTCCAGTTATATTAAGTCCTGAAAAAACGTCTCTCCGAAGATAATCGAGTCACTGATTCGAATTGCCTCAACTGTGATGAACTCTCTTTTCCAAAACTCTTGTTAGTTCCAGATCTCAAGATTAATTTCAACTGGACCACTTAGTCATTTGTAAATGATTTCATGCCCTAACAGGAGGATCGGAATTTCATAATTTTACAGCTGCATTTTTTTCGATATAAGTTGTAGTCTCTAAATTGTCCGAAAAAAGTCACGAAAAATAGGAGGATTGCTAATGATTGTCCATATTGCTGATGATTTCTATTGGAGTAGCACTTGTTTACGGCCCGCGGGCCAAATGCGATCCGCGAAGCCATTTCATTCGGCCGACGATGATGTTTTGCCACTGATGAAAAACATATAATTACGAAAAACTTGTTGATTTGGTAGAATATAGCATATCCCGAAACAATCACTTTACGTAAGACGCACGGCCCTCGACATGATCTGCATTAGCTTTTGTGGTCCTCGGACAAAAAGTTTGTAGACTCCTGCTCCACACATTAGTTTAACATATCACTAGCAAATTCATTTGTGTCTGTGGTTCAGGTTTGATTGCTTAGTTAGTGTCTAACTTAATAAAAAAATAGTCTACTCCTTGATCAAGTGCTAAATTTTAACTGGGGTGCAGTGATGTTTTTCTCTCTGTAAGCANTGTTTTTGCAAGCATGTGCGATGGTAGACATGAATTTCGAACGACATTTCTTCTGCAACTGCCTTCCGCCTTAACGCAAATTAGAGCTCCATAGCCACACATCGCGCTGCCAGAAAGATGCCAAGGCCATTTTCACAAGTGTTGTGTCCAAAGCATTCATGGAATTTCTCAAGCTGCCCTCACGCAAATTGCAAGTCAAGTCAGATTGCAGAAAGCAGTGTGGTGATAAAATATGTGCAATGCTTTCATGAAACAGACTAATGCAAGGGCTTACACTTAACAAAAACGTTTTCTATAAATACTGAGTGCTCGAAGTGAGTGTTCGGATATTGCAGTGTTTGTTCGTTTGAGGTTGTGTTATGCCACAATGCATTCGTACTTTACTTGGCTTTGACCAGTTAAGGAATTAGCGTCCTACTCTGCAGTAGTGTTGCACCAAGTGTTACGGGTTAGCGAAGAATAGTGTTAAGAATGTGCCTGTAAACCTGTGGTTCTGCCTCCAACGCCGTTGCAAAACGTTCTGTTAAGTACGTGTCTGTAGCCCGGTGATTCAGCCTCCAGCGCCGTTGTCAAACATGCTGTTTTGTCTGATTTCATCAACCTGCGTTGTGCAGAAAGTGTGTGTTTGTACTCTGGACTTCGTGTCTGCGGGCAAAGAAACATTATTAATATTATAATTAAATAAAGATGTTTCCTCTAAACTTTTACTTGGTACCATGCGTAACCGCTTCGGTGCCTTCTTGTGTGGTTTGTTGAAGTCGACCGCTATTTATTTTTCAAGCGGCCACGTAATAAAAAACTTTTAGATGCACTAATGAAAAATGCTTCGAAAATTTTGGCATTCAAGACTTCGACAGCTCGTTAGGTTTTTAAGTGATGTTGAGCTTACTGCTTTGACTTAAACTGTTTCAAAGCATTTCTTAACAGCGATTACGAACAAGCGGTTATGAATGTTTTCAAGAAAAAGATTAAAAATTCCAACAATCTTCATTTATTTACGAGCATCTGTCGTCCTCACTCAGTAGTACTACCCTCTAGATAACAGGCTTCATTTCAATTCACAAAACTAAAACGCTTACTTTTCTTGTGAGTGCACATACTTTTTTCGGCTCTGTAAATCGTCTTTGCTCCTTGCTGTGCGCCTTTCTACGATTATGACACGCAATAATGCACAACGTCAACCACATTTGATACAATTTGACTCATGGTGATGATTGATAAAGAGCAAATTCAAATATACACAACACATCACGGTTTCTGATGGACGATGTTAGCTTAAGACAAGCATCGCGTGTTGTAAAAAACGGTAGTAGTCTCCATCACTGCTGGCACCATTGGCGAGTGCGTGGTTGTCAAAGTGCTATTACTGACGTTTTGAATTTGAACGCATCATCAAAATGTATCGTGTTAAATCAGTGATTCTCAGCGTGGTCCACTTGGAATTCCTGGTGATCCACAGAGAGTCCCAGAAATGCTTGATAAAACGATCCTGAAAACTGTAACCTTTACTGTACAATAAACCATGTAAGACATTGTTGAGGTCCTTGTGTTTGCAGCATAGCAAAGAGGTCCATCGGATACATTTTCAAAATGATGGTCCATGCGCCAAAAATGTTGAGAACGACTGCGTTAAGTCGTATGTTGTTCATGTAAAATACCAGATGACTGTGTGTAAAGAAAACCTCATTATGTGATTTCAGTTTTTCCGAAATTTAAAGGACACTTGTTGACTTCTGACAGTACACGATATCGATTCGTTTTTAGCGGCAAATATTTTACTTCAAAATATTTCGTTACTTTCCCAAATAAAATACGCCTACAGTAATCAAAACAATATAGAATGACATCAGTTATTCAGCCCCGGCATCTGGCATTAGACTTGAACAACACATGATTTTACTTGCGAGAGACAGCGACCGTGTCGTTCAGCATATTTACTGGCTCATAAATGCCCACTTTGAGCTTATAGCACTTGTGTTTGTAAGGGCATTCCGCCTTGAGGCAAACTCATGTCTTCTGCGAAACACTATTTGAAAGCTGACGTCACTGCGACCCGAACTTCAAGCCAACAGGTGCTTTACGAGCCCGAAGTCAGGTTAACAGGTAAGACAACAATCTGCCAATCTTAATGAGACTCTGCAAATGTTCCGACAACACGTACCGCTGTTTTGCGCAACGAACGACCCACCAACAACACNGGTCACATGCCTTCTTCGGCGCCATCGCGAAGAGTCACGGGATAGTCTGGTTTTGCTCTNAGCAGTACTTAATATTAGCAAAAAGAAGTTTTCGTAAAAATAGAAATTAGCGATTGCCTGCCAACTGCCGCCTGAAGAGATAATAAGCTTGTGATTGTCTTGCAATAGCTTCCGGCGATCGCAAAAAAGGAAGAAAAAAGCATTGCCACTCCATTCAACTGCACGTTTTACTTGAAGCGGTCGACTTGGCTGCTTATCACCAAAAAAGAGGTCATCCGAAAGCATGCCTGACATAAAGCGATTTATCCACACCCTATTTCCGCATTTTTATTACAATGTTATGCATGTATGAAAACGGAACGTGTACTGTAGATCCCTAGAAATATAAGAGTTACGAAAATATTTGAACTTTGAAACAGAAGCCATGCTATAATTAATTAGTAAACATCCAATATTCATCAATTCAGTGTAGAGCGTTTTTTTGCTTTCAACTTAGTAACTCTTGTATTTAAAAACGAAAAAAACAGGTTTTTTTAACTTTGCTCCTTGAATTCACCAGCATGAATTCCAATGACGTATACATGCTTCACTTCTCATATTTATAGCTAGACATCTGCATGTTTCAAAGTTTTTCTTGTGCTTATTTAAAAACTAAAGTGTAGGTATAGTTAGCTTCTGCTCTTTTCAGAAGTAGTTCGTACAGAATTGACTTCAACTGAGCATTTCCTAGGCTTGGTATAGAAAATCATTAAAAGTTTATGAAAAAGCGATGTAAATGTGAAGAAGTACATCATACTGTTTATCACAACGATTTTCTTTACTTATAGCAAATATAAATGGTTCCGATGTTTTAAAATAACCATTTAGCAAATGTTAAAAAATACACCTAACAACTTAGGCAACAAAGTGGTGTTTAGCCGAGAAGTTTAAAATTACTGTTCAAATTCAAACAAACATTTTGAGTGTATCAAAAGTGTACAGTTTGGAAAAACTCTTGGAGACTTTTTCTATTCAGTTTGATTTTTCCTCATGGGAATTTTAATTTTAATACAACTTCATAGCAAAGGTACTGCATAAAGGCTGCAAAAAGTGTCTTGCATTCATGCGTTCTGCGCTGGAACTGACTATACGTTTTCAGAAAATGCAAGTATGCTTGCATAACTTGTTTAAGTCAATGAAAATAAACATTTAAAAATGGGCGCATTTTAACGGAAACCAAGGCACTTGTTTTCAATACTGCACCGAGAAAGAGCTTCCACATATCAGTGAAATTCGTTTTTTCTTTTTTCGATTCAATAAATCAGTTCCAAGTTTGTAGACATATTGCGGACGGGTCCATTGGAAACTATGATAATGTAGACGCTTAAAAAAGCTGCATTAATCAAATTTTTTCAAAGCTTTTTTCAAAGCATTTTTAGTTTATGATAATTTTAAAATGTGATTAGTATTTTCTGACAACTTTTTTCTGAAGTTTTCTTCTGGTACATCAAACACCTGAAAAACTTTTATTTTTTCTTTTGTTTATTTGAATCCAAACACTGAGATAGATGTAGTTTTATTGTAACTAATACAAAACATAATATTTGAAAATGTGCTGAAAGTAAAAACGTTGCTGCGTGAAATCACCAGCATGTTGAGTAAATTTAGCAACGTCTTTAGTCAAGCAGTCAAGTTACGGTTACATCTTCCAAATCTGGGTTAATTCCAAAATTACAAAGCTTCTTCTTTAGGCTCTGGGAGGCAAAACGGGGGTTGAAAAAATCCCATTGGGCGGTTGAGGCTTGTCTGACATTCCCCCAGCTGGCATAGGTGGGTTTCCAAACATGAAAGCTGGTGGAGGAACTGGTGGTTTGAAAAGATCCAGCAAACCTGAAAAAACAATTGTTCCGCGACTTGCATTTACCAATGATTCAATTTACCAGGTTTTCGCCAGGCCTATCGGCTATTCTAGTTTACTACTTGAGGGAACACAAGCCTTCATTAGACTAAAAGCGAAAAGCAGACGCTCTTACCATTCCGAGAATACAATGAAGGAAGAACTGCCCTTGTCACAGTCGGCAAAACGTTGCAAAGCTATAGCTTATCTTGTTTAAACCTGGATATCAAGTTTTGGACAAAATTGTTGCTTTCCATTGCTTTTTTCATTGCGCATCGATGGCATGCTGGAGTAAAACAACGAAGCAGACCCGTAACCAAGGGGGCGCAGGGGGGGCGAAGCCCCCAAGAAAAATTTTTGCCTCGCCTGGAAAAATGTGTTGGACATAGTTTGAAACTATTGGACCCAGTTCAAAAATGTTGAGCCCCTCTCAGAAATCTCTTCGCCCCTCCTGGTGTCCCAAGCTGGTTGAGGGCCTGCAACGAAGTACGTTTCTTGAATTTCAGATGCTTAAACGTTTTGAAAATTGTAGAATGCATTGTTAGGCGTAAAAAAGGATGCGTCTTTGATGCACCTACATCGGCTTTATTGTAGTATTCGATTCGTTTGCAAAGACCGCAGAATACCCCCAAAAGTTTTTTTCCACGAAACAAAATAGCTTTTTTCCAGCTGCTCTGTGGGAATGCATGTGTTTTGGGTCAAGATAAGTCCTAAAAGAAATGCCCACAAAAGCAAATGAACTGTTGACCGTAGGTGAGCACATCTACTCCGAAAATTAAATCTTGGTGTCAGTTCACAGCAAGGAATAGATCAACTTAACAGTCTAGCCCCCCCGCCACTCGTCTTCATCAGCTTCGTAAAACCGCAGCACATTCAGAATTTCCTGCGCGGAAACTGTTCGATGGGCTGGTAAAAAGTCAGTAATGTTTCAGATGCAAAACCGTAACGCGTACGCTCGACCGATTGCGCATCGATGATGCCATCTCGATTGCTGGCGAAACGTTACTGCGGAAAAAAGAAGCGGATGTTCGCGTTCCATTTAACCCAAGTTGAAATTCAAAATACCTAGATGAAAACCACATCGCCTGAAACACTGTACACAGCCTTTTCTTCGAGCTTGATATTCTTCGCTAATGGGTGAGCAGTCGTCGCAGTCTCTTCGAGCTTTTGCAGCACAATCCATCACGTTGGGTCCAGTTGTGTTGTCAAGAGGACCTTTTGAAACAATAACCGAATGCCTTGAAATAAGTACTGTACAAAAACCAACTAACCACTATAAACTATTTGCTGATGGCGCACCTATACTGCAAATCGGTCACACTGCGCGGGTTCCCAGTTGTACAACGAACCTGAATTGCGCGAAACATATGTATACGTAGATAGGACAAGAGAATCTTAGCCTTACCACACTGCGCTTTCATACAATCCATGCATTTTAGACTTGCATTCATCAATCTTTGGCGTGATTCGCTCGGACTTGGGCAGTTCATGCAAGCTGGAAAATTACTTATGCAGGAAACTAGACCCACAAACGTGTGAAGAGGTTTAGGTGGAAGCTGCCACTTCCGGAAAAATGGCCTTCCGAAAAACTTTGGGTCAATGAATGGCATTCCTCCTGGTGGTCCATATTGACCGTTCATTTCGTCCGGCTGTTTCCTTTCTGCAGAGAAGATGAATGAAGCTGTAAATGTTGAGACTTATTCCACGCTTTTTCATAGCACTTGTAAAATTTGTTTTAGGTATAGCACTGCTTCATTTTCGGAAGCTTTGAAACGAGCATACCTACTTACTTTGTAATTTTGAGAAAACGTTGATACGTGAAATAAACGAAAAAATGTTTTGAATCTTTTGACAATGCAAGAGAAATATTGCTTAGCAGCACATACAAAATACCTTACCTTAACATTTATGCGTTTANTTTCTTGCCTTGTTCACGAACCGCGTTAACTAACGTTAAGAAAATGTTTTAGGTGTTTCTTTCTTTAGTACATTTAGGCATTTTCATTGATTAAATATGTGATAAATCGTACATGTNATGATGAAAAACAAACGTGTTTCAATGTGAAACAAACGACGCAAATTTTTTTATAAATATCTTAAGACAATCAACTGCTGCGTCGTCAAAAAAGAGTGTCAAGAAGTAAATCTGTTTGATCGAACGGTTTAATATCTCTCAGAATATTATATCCTTCTATTTCCTCACGTTGTTTCATGAAGCATTGACCCACACAACGCATGCACTGCTTTCTTTGTCCTTGCTCCAGAGCACCGATAGGTGGGCATTCGTTACATTCCATCCTGGCGTCAGCAATGCAATCTGCCACTTCGGTTCGGTTGGTTGTATCATATGGACCTAAACAGAAGGACTTGTAAATGCATGATTATGACTGCTTGAACACCAGAAGCTGCTATCGCCCTCTTCCTCTCATTTGTAGGTACTTTTTCAGACTGTGCGTTTCTTGTTTTATTGCCTGTGATTCTCGTAGCGAGTAGAAAACTATTAAAAGCATCAAAAATGCAAGTCCAGTCAATGATATATGCATCTCATTAAAAACTTTGAAAAAATTATGTTTCGTTGGAGTTTTCTGGTAAGGTCGCAAGCATAATGTGTTTTTTTAAAGTTAAACTTTTGAAAGGAACTTTGGTATTGGCAGGGACAAAAATCTACCTTTCATATTTTAGCGAAAAGGCAAAACCTGATTTTTGACAGATGAAAAATATTACTTTGTTGACTTACGAGGTAACATAACCAACATGTGATACCAATTTTACTTTCGAAAACCACACACCAATTTCCTTTTAAATATTGTTGATGAATGAATTTCAAGGTATGAGGTATCTTAAAGTTACAACATAATGCGTGCTTAGAAATTATGACGCTCTTTGATCACAAAGGTGTACAAGTTCTTTCTAGAATTATGAAAAGTGTACAAGCAAAACTAATGAAGAAGATGCAGTTCATTTATTTTCCAGGCAGGTTCAACTCTGAAGCTTTGTCTTTAAATCAGATGTGCACGATATGAATTCCATTGAAAGATTTCGTTACGGTTTTACAGATCACAATTCGAGCTTGAGTTTAATGTTCAAAATATTTTTGATGTACCATGAGTGAATAAGGCACAACGTTGGTTTGATTTAGTTTCTAAACTTCTAAATAGTTACAACAAATTTACCGCATGAAGCCATAACGCAAGCTCTGCATTCCTTTACAGAAATTTTCATCTTCATTTTCATCTCTTCAATGCTCGTACAGTTACCATCCGACACGCATGATTGTCGACATTGCTGAATTGGATGCATTTCTTCCATACCATTGCCAGCAGGGCCACCTGGGTTTTTGCTACGCATGTCGTAACCACCAAATGGACCATTCATTCCGTTTCCTCCAAAAATACCACCCATAGGTCCAAGTACACCCATAGGTCCACCTGGTAGACCGCTCATAGGATTATTCATAGAGCCACTCATATTTTTTCTTTCCATGAGGTCACCCATAGGTCTAGCAGGCGCACCAAATGGTACACCCATGTAGTTTCTACCCACAGGGTAACCAAAAGGACCACCCAGAGGACCACCCATAGGTCCACCAAGTGGGCCGCCCATAGGGTTATTCATTGAGCTACTCACATTTTTTCTCTCCAAAATGTCACCCATAGGTCGAGGAGGTGCACCAAATGGTACATCCATGTAATTTCTACCCATAGGACCACCCATAGGTCCACCCTGTGGGCCGCCTACAGAGCTATTCATAGAGTCACTCATATTTTTTCTCTCCAAAAGGTCACCCATAAGTCCAGCAGGACCAAATGGTCCACCCATAGGTGGAGGTCCATTCATCATATTATTCCAATCCAAAGGACCTGGGTCAGTCATATCATTGCTATCCAAAGGACCAGGACCAGTCATGTCATTGCCATCCAAAGAATCTGGACCAGTCATATCAATGCCACCCAAAGGACTAGGACCAGTCATGTCATTGCCACCCATAGGACCAGGACCAGTCATATCATTGCCACCCATAGGACCAGGACCAGTCATATCAATGCCACCCAAAGGACTAGGACCAGTCATGTCATTGCCACCCATAGGACCAGGGTCAGTCATGTCGTTGCCATCCAAAGGACCAGGGCCTGTCATGTCGTTGCCATCCAAAGGACCAGGGCCTGTCATGTCGTTGCCATCCATAGGAATGGGACCAGTCATGTTATTGCCATCCATAGGACCAGGACCACTCATAACGTCGTTGCCACCATTTGGGTTAGTCATGTTACCTGTAAACCAGCAATTATTTATGTTCACGATTAAATGGATTTCAATTTAGACATCTATAGTATGTGTGCCACATAAAGCATGTCAGTACATTAATATTGTTCGTGCCAATGAATTTTAGAAGCAAAGAACTCATATTAAGCTGTCGACAAAAGATTTCGACCGCTTCCAGGATTTCACCACGGGCGCTAATTTTAAGAAGTGTAACAGAGGTATCATAAATTTATCTAATGAGGAGAAAAGCCAATGTGGTGGATTATACTTTTGCAGAATCTGTTTTTCAGTGTCAAAAATTCCTTAATAAAATTGAATGCGAGCATCTCGTACATACAGGCGATTACTAATTATTGTGAGATAATTAACGACAGTGCACTAGATTGCATTAAATTTCTCTGATGAGACAAATGATGTTGCAAATCTTCTGAATTGATAAACAGTGCTACCGAACGATTTCACAATCGCAAGTTTTCATTGAGGATGCTTGATCTTGTTTTAAACAAAGTGCTCACCATTTCACAAAAATACAAAATAAAGCAATTTCAAATCGGCACAGCCCTATTCGGTTGGTGCTAAATGATAAAACTAACAAAAGATTTACCTCGTGGGTAAAGAAATCCATTTGCTGTTGTGATCACCAGCACTGCGAAAATAGATGTCCTGAGAAGCATGTTGCTGTTAAAAAATATGAAAAAGTCAGTAACGAACATTAATATGAAGAGAGTTGGTTCTTTTTTGAGAAAGGGTAGTGACAGAGATCTTATAGAAAAAGGAATGACCGCTTAATTGATATATTGTATGTCGCTTGGTCCCGATTTTTTTGCGAATATTTGCTGTAAATGTACATACGACATTATGTCAATTAATCAAAACGATCAATGTAAAAATTTTAAGGGTCTAAGAAATTCGAGGAGTTGGATCTAGTAGGCAACGAAATTATCTTTATTTACAAAATCAGTGGGCGTAAAATCAAATTTAAATGCAGTTAATCTCACAAATTTTATAATAATAAGCCTGTAGGAATAATCAGCTACAAGCTACTAGCAGCAAATATGAATGTTATGTGCTGTTCTGTGCAGTAAAATCTGCTGAAATTCAAAGCAAGTTAAGTACGTTTACTTACATATTTTTGAGTTTCACCAAACAGTTTTAAGATAGGCTACCAAACGTCATTGCTTTGTNTACACTGCTACATAAGGAATAAATTAAATATGATCACTAGGGACANTGTTGTTGAGATAAGCTGCAAGTGTTTAACTTGACTAAACCTTGTCAGTGGAAGCTGAATGAAATATTTAATAGCATTTCTAGTACAATTTGATGCAAAAGTGTGCTGTTTTGAAAACAATAAGAATTGCTTCACTTGTTTCAAAACTGTAATTTCGCTTCATGTAAAACAAAGCCATGCTTTTAACTTGTGCAGTCTGATTCAGGTAATTTTCCTATTTTTTTCTGTATAAAACAAAGCCCAATACAAATACTCAAAAATCAGTTATTTATTTTCTATAAAAATTATTTTTTTCTATTTTTTTCCCCAAAATTATTTTTTCCTATAAAAATCAAAACCCAAATTCATCAGTCAAAGTCAGAAGGTATGAAATATTGCTCGATTTGTCATATAAAACCATGTGCATTTGGCCAAAAGCACATTTTCCTTGAATTCAATACGTTACAGCAGTAAAAATGGTAAGTTTGGTGACTGAATTTGCGATATTTAGTTGCGGATTAAACAGTAGTAATATTTGTCACATGGTTCAACCTTCTTTTGTACTCTAGTCAAACAAGTGGTTGTGACATTGAAGAAAATTTTCCGATATTCTTAAGTGTGAAAAAACCAAGTCAGTCGAGTTTTCTAGCAGTTGAACAAGATTTCTGTTTTACTGTGGAGATTTCCAGCAATACGCATTCTACCTTAGTAGATCTTATTCTTTGTTTCAATTCAAATCCGTCGAAATTAACAAGTCATTGAATTTTCATTCATTTCCTGCCGGCTTTCTCTTTGGGGGCGTCGCGGGAGCAACAGTTCTGGGAGGACTCAAAATATCTCACGGTCAACAGTAATCTCAGATAGTTCTGCTGTCTCCACAAAGGTATAAGACGGGACCACGCAAGGTTGGAGATGTATGGTAGTCAGTCACGCCACCTGAACCTTCGACGACCTCTGGACTATTTTTCCGTGGGTGTAGCCAGCAGGACTAACCTCGCCACTCCTTCGTGGGACATTCTGGACACATGGCCGAAGACAATAGGTCAGTGCAACTGAACTTTACTTAAGCACGTATTATAAGCTTTACTGAAAAAAGGACCTCAATTTTGTATCTCATTTCATCTTCGCATCAAGCAAACTTTGCTGTCGGTCGTTTTGGCAAACTTTTGACAAATTTTACACATAATACAGGCTTTTTTAAGGAAAATGTTAGGTACCCGGTATGGATCTGTAGGGACCCGATTTCTCTGATTTTAGGGACCCGATGATAATTTTCTCTGATTCTAGAAACCCGATTTGAAATTCTAGGGTCCCAAATCGGGTCCCTAAAACGCCTTAAAAAAACCCTGCATAATACAAAAACAAAAGTAGAGTTACCAAACTTTGTGAGCTCATTGAAGTAGGAGATGATCTATACCTCGCACTTGACTGATTCTGCTGTTTCTAAGAAACTAGCGCTCTTTGACAAAGTGGTAGCAGAAAGTCACTGATGCAATAGTATTATAACCCAGAAATATACGAAACTTCCAGCCACAGCGTAACTTTGCTGCACAAAATTACCTCTGACTCGCTACTAAGAATTACATCCCAACTTGGAGATTGTGAAAGAACTGAATACAGTTCAGAAAAGTAAGCAAGCTCTAACAAATTTCTACATATGGAGCTGCTTTTACAAAGGAAGTAAAACTTGAAATTACTGTAATCCAAGTTTTACGAAATTAAAACTAGTGCAACAGCGGTTCCCAACCGGGGGTTCCGGGACTCCCAGGGGTCCGAAACAAGATTTTTGGGGGTGAGAGTTTGTGTGTTTTTCAGTTCTTGTCTTGGAAGTACTTTTTTCCAAAATAACCGAGATTTATGAAAGTTTGCAAGTGCTATTATTCAAAAGAACATTATCCAGCCCAATAATGTAGCTAACGTCACCAGTTTAACACTTTAAATTGCTAAAGGCGCACATTGCTCTTTCTGCTTCACGCTGCGGTTGCCACCCATAAGATGGCCGGTTATGCGGCAGTAAGCGCATTGTGATGTTTCAATCATTATGGTGCAAGTATAGCGAGATTGTTGTTTGATGCTACAGAACCCGAACGTTTCTGTTTGTTCAACCAAGCAAAGTTATTATCAGATATAGGATACAAGAGCCCTGTCTATTCTAGTACCCTTTGCAACAACATATTTGTGGCCATCTGCATTTTCCTCTGTAATTCATTTGAAAAATAAGTATCGGAGCTATTTGAACCCCTCGGACTATTTGCACGTGATTCTTATTAATTGCGTGCCAAGGTATGAGCGCCTAATTTCAGAGAAGCAACAACGAAAAGTCACTAGGTTTGTTTCTAATGAGCTGTAAGATATGAAAGTTAAATAGTACGACTGAGTGATTTCTGTTGTGTGCTCAGCGGTCATATGTATTGTGCGTGTAAACAATATAAAAAACAAAGATACTGCAAAATCTGACTGTTTTTGTAATTTCTACGTTTTTTTTGAAAGAGGAGGGCGAACGTCACTATATTTTTATGAAACGGTGCCAGCTTCAAAAAAGGTTGGGAACCTATGCCGTACAATTAAGGCAAATAAAGACTGAAAGAACTTATGTGTAGTTTGGTTGTTTTCTTTTTTTGTCACTCATTAGAAATGAAAATAAAATTTTTCCAGCTTTACAGAAAGCTGGTAACTTATGGTCAACAGGAATTTCATTACGAAATACAGGATGTTATTGAAACAAAGCTCGTCCTCGTGTTTTCTTCACTGATTTTCACTTATTTTGGTATGTAGACTGACTACATTCCAGCTTTGTTTGAATAAATTTTGTGTTGCAGTGGCAGAGCAATTTTTTAAATTAATTTATTCGGTATTTAATTAAAAATACCAGTTAAAAGATGTGATTTTATTTACACAAACGAATTAACTGATTTGCTACGACAGTAGTAATTCAATTAAATAATCTGAAATTAAGTCTGCTATTGAAAGTCCCGTATTCTTATATCTTATTTCTTCATACCAAGTAACTGCTACGTAAGGTATAGATTTATATGTTGTACACACTTCTGTTTTTTATATTGCAGTACATTAATAAAAATATTGGCTAGTCTTTTTGTAAACTCATTCAAAAACTTTTTGTCTGCAACAAAAAAGTTGTAACGGAAGAGATTGATATTTTTATTTCTACTAAGGTAGTTTTGGAGGTTTGTTTTAGCAAATCTGTTGGTAATTATCAATAACCAAGTGTATCATGTCAACATTTGGAAATACTTTTGTCAGCAGCCAGCACAATGGTCTTTCTAATGTGTATCGAAAAATAAACTTAAATATTACAAATAAACTGAATGTAATGCAAAAAAAGAAAATATACTGAAATTTTTTTAGATCACTTTCGTTCTGTTAAATTTACATTAACTTGTACCTTGACTTTCCAAAAGTTGCGAACAATATTTCTTTCAAATGCAACTAAGACTAATATCATTCAGTTTTATTCCTTTTTCACATGACATAAGCTATAGCTACCAAAAAAATGTAAAGAAAGTTGCACTTTGCACGTAAATAACAGCAACAACAATTAACACTGCAGAAACGTTATACACATTTTCATGTCCAGTGCTTTGGTATAGGAAGAATGAACAACTGTCACGTGAAAATTTCTGCATGTTAATCTTACCTTTCTTTCTTTTTCCAATATTCGCACGTACCTGGCGAATCTTCTAATGAATAGATGCTCAAGTTTTCTCTTGCTTTTATGAAGTGAAGTTTTGCAGTGTCATGTGTTGTACATTGTGTGTCGTGCCTTCAGGCTACACGAGTTTCGCACAATCCCTTTTGGGAGTTTAGGCGTTCTGAGACAGGTTCTATAGCATTCGAGCATAAGGATCCGACTTGCTGACCGTCCCATGCTCCAATCAATTTCAACACTTTAACTCGAAGACGTAGTAAATCCATCAAGCAACCAAGTTTCTTTGTGAGGTTTTACATTCACAAATCTAGCTGCCAGAAGGTGTAAAGCTTTCTGGGAGTGAGGCTTTATTTCAGACAAAATAAAAATGTTAAGTTTTGTTGACACGCCTTTCAGTGATTTGTCCTCTTGTTATTAAAGGCAACAGTAGGCTATTTTACGAGAATTAATCAGAAGAACTTTGTTATTTTTATTTTGAGTTATGCTTGAGGAAAAACATTTAGAACCCAATTTTCTCATCCATTTTACAAGTTTTACGCATCCGCAAGATTTCATCTTTACAATTACCAAAGTTAACAGATTTAGGTTCGTTTTCTTAGACCATTCTTTCATTCGGTACATTTTGCACTGAAAACTCTGGTCAAGCACACCTTGCTTTTTTTCAAAACAAAGCAGAGTGATTAGCCATTGTGATAACCTGAAAAACACGATGTGAGCCTAACAGATTTCCTGAAATTGACGTTCAGTTGAGGTAATAAAAAGCAAAATTCTACAAAGAGAAACACGCAATACTTTAGCTTTCAACGAAAGAGAGGTCTAGATTCGCAACGTCTCTAAGCTTACAGTATTATGAAAAAAATGTACTTTCAAACCCTTGAGAATGAGAACTGCTGCATGTTTTAATTTGCACGGAACGATATATATTTCTTAATAAAATTTTTTTAATTTGGGCTCTAGCAACAAAAGTAGGTTTTCTTAAATGTACTGTAAAGGCTCCTTTTATAGAAAACTTGAAGACATCTAAGAAATATTTGTCGTGCATTTGTCAGTTACATTTTTATTTCAATGATTTGTTAGGAATTCCACTGCATGAAATTCCATCCTTTACTACTATTTCAGTTGTTTGTTTTACTACACATTTTTATGAACCACCACGACTTGTAAAACGTTCAAGGAGCATCTGTTGAAAAAATACTTCAATCATACATCAAAAACACTGGAACCACGACAGTAATACCGGAAAGTTTAATAAAGATGTGCAAAATACAAAGTTTCTTCAAACGTTTACTTACCAGTTGAAACAAATCTGCAAGATCAGTTGTATAACAATCCACAGTATTCAAGTAAGTACCCTCCAAACTAGGGTAAGCAAGGGATAGATCGGCAAATTTTTGGTAGGAAATCCCTTTCACGTAAAATTACGCATCCTTAGTCATGATTCAAATAGAATTACATTGGAATAAGGAAAGAGGATGCGTACTTTCACGTGAAATCGATTCCCTTTCAAAATTTTGCCGATTGATCCCTTGCATACACCCATATCGACTTGAGTACAGATATGTGATCGACCTCTTCTAAACACTACCGGGGCTTTAAATACAGTGTAAATGCTACTCGATTATTGGTTTTGTGTAAATCGTAAGTTGCTATCAGTTGCTGATGCGTAAAAGTGACATTTTCCGAAAGAAGGTAAAGGTGCTGTATATTTGAAAGTTAAAAATAATCAGTTAGAAAGAAAGAGAGAAAACTAGACGTTTATCTCGATTGTTTTTTAGTGTAAACAGGTTTATTTTCGTACTTCTCAAAATGTTTTCCTTCTTTCATTACAGTTTGTTCACATATGCCTTTGCAATTGATTAAGTCGTGTCAATAAGTTTCTTTGTTTTTAGCAAGTATGTATTACAACAGTAAAAGTTTGTTCTGCAGCGCAAAAGCGTTTAGCCGGAAACTCAGAAAAATTCGCCCAGAGCAAAAAATAGCTTCCAAATACCAGAGAAACCCGGTTCTTCGTTTAGTAAACACATCAGTCGAAATAACACTTATACAGACGGCAGACTGCTTCAGTGCTGTTGTAGGCCTGAAGGCAATTTAATTAGCATTGCGAAGAAATTCAGGACTCGGATGAAAAGTGACCGACTTATCCAGCACGTGTTGAGCATGCACGGTGCAATAATGTATCAGACGTGTTCGTAAAAATCTTGTGGATCGCAGCTTTGTGGTGTTAGTTTGACAATAAAAACATTTTTTTCACTAGTACCAATAGGGCAGGTGCACCACAAAACACAAAATTCTAATAGGCATAAAATCAATTGGCCAAAACAGAAAAAGATTCCAGCAGCACATGAACAATGAAAGCAAAACCATGTTCGTCCAATTACAAAAATAGTGACACATAAAATCTATCTCATGTACATCGCAGATCTGGAGCGCACCGTGGTAGAAACCGTTACTGTAACTCTTAAGCGATGAAGCAGAAAGGTGGGTTTTACTTTGTTAAAAAAATGGGGATTAGTTTCATGTTAGCAAGACCGTCAATGCTGTAAATTCGCCTGCAACATCAGCGTGGTGTGACAGTCACTTCACAAAATCTGCAAATTTTAACGATATTGCGGTCGGGATTTCTATCACCTCTACCCTTTGCATTATAAGAAGCTTTTCCCTCGCTAGGCCCCCAATCTAAATAACCCCTGTGGTCCTCGCTTCGCAATTTCCTACTCCCCAACGCATTTTATACATCGGTCTGCTTTGAATTCGTCGCCGGCAGTGTACAACGGTGCTAGATATTATCACATCCGTGGTGGCGCCATTTATGCCAATGCTCCTTCCTAGGGTCACGTTTCTTTGCTTGCCTATCAGCAAAGTAATCGTGTTATATCTATCAAGCGTATGCTTTTCTATTACCGCTACATTTCTACTGCATCTTTGTGCTTTTTCAAGTATCTGTGCGTTCGTTGTTGCTGCCATACATGCTTGAATCTATACTGCGTTGAGTGTGGGAGTGAATACGTTAAGCAATACAATTAATTATCTGGGACCAGCTTAGGACTTCAAACCATAAAAAGTCTGGGGCATTTATGTTTTGTGTTATTTTCCAGCTGTATTTAAACGCTGTTGTAGGCTAAGGCATTAAAAAGACTCAAAAATATTAAACTATGCTTTAACCTCTGTGAAGAAACGGTTATCAAACACCTAAGCTTTTTGTGGTGTTATTTTTGAGGTTTGTGGGCTCAACACGAAATCATGCACTTTTCCCATAAATGCCGGTTTGGATGCACGAGTGAAATTGTATTTTGATAACAGATATTATCATACCTCTTGTTTGTCAGGTACGTCAGAAATTTATGCGCAAAGCACCTATCAGATGTTAACTGGTGAAAGTACCTGAGTTGTTGATTTTTATCACAGTATGGTTTGCCATTATTTAAGATCAGTCTGTTTTGAAATGCCAATATCAAACTTTTGCATCCTGGGAAGGTCTAGCTTAACGTGTTGCTTTCCCTTCTTCTTGTGCCCACTCTCCATTTATTGTATTGATTTCTTGTTCCAGATGACTCGGGTAATAAGCAAAAACAATGCAAAAGAACATGCAAAGAAATTACCAATTGTCAGTGGAAATTCAAATAAGTGAAAACACAATGGCAAAAGAACTGATCTATCTAAACAAAGATTGTCACTGTGCCACATAGCATTAGAGAAAGACCATGGAAGTCATCTGGTCAGCCAACCACCAAGCAATTCAACTTTGCCACTGAAGCGTGAGTTTTGTAAAGTTCTGCTAAAATTGGTTTCCAGTGCCTTTGAGATATTCCAAGTCTGGGTTTTCTTTGAAGCAGAATGCCGCAAGTCAAGAGTTCAATCCGGATACCAACAAACTGTAATCCTCTTTACTGCGCGGAAAGCGCCAAGTCACGCTGACTTGGTTTTGGGAACAAAGTCAAGAGATATATACAGATCACTCTATTTGACCCTGCTGATGTCAACGATAAAGTTTATTCAACGTTAACTCCCTCAACATCTTTTGAACATTTGTAGCATGATAATCTGAAGTACATAACGACACGCTTTGAGGCCATTCGATTCAAGTTTATTGAGTTAATAAATTGTATGTTTAGTAAGGGTAAAACGCAGCTTTATGTTTGGAATATAGCCATCCTATTCAAGTGTGTACTTTCCACGATGGATGTAAGCAAGGAATCGATCAGCAAATTTTTAATAGAAATTTGCTGATCGATTCCTTGCTTACAGCCATCGTGGAAAGTATATACTTGAATAGAGATATGTGCAAGTTTGAATCATCGCAATAAGATGAAAGCAGAGGGAAGTCGACTGATTCCTCGAAAGCATACAGAAACACTAGTGCTTTTAAGTATGGCCATCCTAGTGTCAGTGACGAGAAAAAATCAATTGGTACACAAAGGCGTTTATACATTCAGAAGTTCATAAAAAACATTTCACAAAAGGTTAGACCAAAAACCGTTTGTGAGTGTGAGAAAATTTTCTTCCAAATCTTTGAACTGATATTAAAAAAGTCCTACTGGCATGAACAACAAACACGTTTACGCTACAATCTTAACAAAAATTAACTGTTCCAAAGTACAGGCTTCTGAGCGCATTTCAGCGGCGTTAAAAATGTTGAAGTAATATTATGGAACAACGCAACAGCAATATTTTCATTTTGTTATCTTGGATTCTACTTTTGATTTCTTAACCCTCACACGATGCATTACTGCTAGCATGGGCGTCGGAAAGGGGGTGCAGAGGGGCCATTGGAATAAATTGCAACATGCATTTTATGATCTAGGACAGGGGTTCTCAACCTTTTTCCCGTTAAGTACCCCCGAGTCATAAAACAATCAACCCGAACCCCCAGGTTACCTGGCAAAGCCGTGGATTCACATTGTTGCATCACAACAACGCAAATCTATACGGAGTTTTTTTAATCAGCACGCATTTTCCTCCAGTATAGGATATTAAAAAATAGCAATACATGAAAACTCAACTGCCATCCAAGCACCCCTGGAAATCTTCCCAGGAACCCCTGGGGGTTAGCGAACCCCAGGTTTAGAACCGCTGATCTAGGATAATAGGAATGAAAATTGTACAGTACAAAAGTAATCTTTAATTTCTGTAAAACATTTTAAAAGTTTCGAAACTACTCCAAATCGAATAACCAACATTACAAAAGTCTTGCTATAGTTGCATGGGAAGCATGACATGTTGCGGAAAAGATTGAAATCTCAATGTAAAAGTTGTCAGAAAGTAGATTATGTGAGAAGGGGCCAAGAGAAAAACATCTTCTGAAAACTGCGTTAAGCTACAGAGAAAAAATAATATTCTGTGGTTGCACAGAACTAGCTTCAAAAGCATGAAATGAGCACGTGCTTTACTTTAATCAAAAGGGTTCCTCGGACTATGTTGAGCATGCAAAGCTTGTTTGCGAGCTCGAAAACAAAAGTGTCGATTTCAGCCGGTTTCCACTTATAAACAAAACAAAGTTTCAATGAAGATTCTCGATGGGAACTGTCCTGTAGAAAAGCATTCAAATCTGTCCGACCTCCGGTATGCAAATGTGTGAAAAAAGCGAAACCACGCACAGGTATATATTCCAGGTAATCAACATTGTAAGAGTTAGAGAAAGCAACCCGGGGGTTCGGTCGGTTACCTCTGTGTTAGTACTCCTCCAGAGACGCCTTTCAATTTTTTTGTTGTGGTAGCAATGCTTTGCAGATGTTGACGGCTAATGGGCGTGTGTTATTGCTCGAAGCGAAACCATGGTGGCATAAGCGGCTTAAAAGCTGTTTCTACCGGAGCTTTGAAAAATTTCTCAAAGCAAGTTTAGGCCATTTCGTGATATGATTGTTTGCACGTTGATGTAAGATACACCTCGCAAATAAAAAGGCAAAAATATTTTTTCAAATGTGCTGCACGAAAACTAAACGTCATGTCCATATGCTGTTTGTTGTTCGTCCAAACAAGGTCAGCAAAATGCTGTAAAGCTTCCTGTTTTTTCGATGGTCATTTATTCCCATCCGCCATGTCGTCGCTGCATTTTCTTCAAAACTGTAAACTTTTGTTAAACAAAAGCTGTGCTTTTCTTCAAGGTTATAATTATAACAAATGCGAAAATGATTTTCGTATCTAGTACAAGTCTTACTCGGATAAACACTTCACATTAGGATTACTCGCCATAGACAACCTGTTTCTGTTTAGATAAGTTTTAATCGAGTACAAATTTCTTGCATTTTTGCATAACGACAACTTTTGACGTTTCAAAGCAACACAGGATCAAGATCTATGACTTTCAACAATCCTCTGATAATCTTTGCAGTGGCAGCGTGTCGGCCTTGGTGCAGCCTTCACCCTGTGCGTGTTGTCAGTTATGATAATTGGTTGAAGTGTGATTACAACTGAATTCACGAACGCTCTGTCGACTTTCAGTTCTTATACGAGGCAGTTTTTCAACATGAAAATTTGCCGACAGGAAAGCTTTTAATCAGCTGTAAATCGCCTGTCTGGAATATGTCGTACTTTATAGAAAACATTCACGGATAACTATTCAACAGAGAAAAATGGGTGTTTTTATGACTTGAAAAGGGTTCTGTTAGTAGCTCATTGTAGTGACTAACAAGCATTAATTTTGAGCGAAAGCCTTGTTCAAAAGCGTACAATGATCACAATAAAACTTATCATAGCATTTTGTAAAATCTAAGCACGTATTGCTTTGAGGTGTTGGATACAACGGCAGCCTTTCTTTGCTTAAAGTTGTGGTGGTAAACAAAAATTTTCGTTGGCCTGTGATGACGTGAGCTTGGTACGGGGAGATGCCTCGAGTTATGTGGTGTAACTACTTTTGCTGGAATCGAAAGATGGTTCTTTGAGGTAAACCAAAGCTTAATTTTAGAAGTCAGCTATAGCACTGAATGGAATGTTAAGATCAGGTAAACGATCGCAAAAATTAAGCGGAACGTAATTGCACAGGACTGCTTTATCATAACATAACGTGCCCTAAAGCTGTCTGGTTTAAAACTTGGTTTGAAGTAAAAACACTGTAGCTCCACCACTAGAAAAATGCGAAGCATTGTGATATAATCTCTAACACTCAGAAATGTACAAAGCAGGCTAGCTTCATTTTTCACACTGCCTAATTCAAGCACTGCAATGACATAAAGTGTAATTTCATTTAAAGTTCATTCCCACAAATTTGGTACACGAAAAGCAGAAGTGCTAAATAGCCTTATAATGAAAATCACGGCCAATGAAAACGATACAAACGACATATTGCAAACGTTTCGACAACTCCTGTTATCATCATCAGTGCATTGCACGAAAGAACACAATTGCAATGCACTGATCAGTGCAATGCACTGATGATGATAACAGGAGTTGTCGAAATGTTTGCAACATGTCGTTTGCATCGTTTTCATTGGCCGTGATTTTCATTATATTCCTACAGATGTTTGTAAAATTTACGTTTTAAAAAACTGCATCTAACATAATGTTTTCAGCAATAAAAATGTTAATCCTACTGTAATTTCTTCACAGGGTTCATGCCAATTTTGAATTTCAACATCAACACAAACCTTTATTTGAAATATTAAAAGAAAATGGTTCGTACAAAGGTTGACACGAAAAATTCGAAATCAAATCAAATACATCTTTTAGTTATGGAGCCATTACCAAATTATAATAGTGTATTTGTCGAGTTCAAAAGGCCAAACTTCGATAAGCCTCCGCTGGCTGCCGTGACCAGCTAAAGCACGCAAACCACTTTCAGAAAGACAACGCGATTAGGTATATAAATGAAACGCAGTACAAAGTCATCGCAAATAATCGCAGGAAAGCATCCACGATCAGCAATTTAATTGGGTGACGGAAGGTCAGCTTGTACCCTTACGAGAGTGTCGTGTTTAACAAATTTTCATCACACCAGCGGGTTTAAAGCTAAATCGCCTGTGTAGAAGGAAAAGAATGCAAATAAATCCTAGTAAAAACCTATCTAGGGTCACAATTAACAACAAACAAAATTTCCACACCTACGCCAGGCCAACGCAAGTCAAGCTAGAAAAGTCCACAGCTGAACACACTACAACTAATTTGACTACTGCCACTTCAACTTAGCCGCACAATGGCACACTTTATTACAACACTGAAAACAAGCAAATTAAAAACGCTGTTGCGAACAAGCAAATTAAAAACGCTGTTGCGAACAAGCAAATTAAAAACGACGTTACGCCGCTCCCGGCATTCAAAGGAGTACGTTTCATCAATTCATTAGATGAGTAAGGCGGTGAGTAATTGTTCGACCATAACAGGATTTAAAGAAGACACTGTTTAAACAACAAATAGAGTAGCAACTATTAACTTCTTAAAATTATGAAAACAGACTAACATTACCTGAATCAAATGTAATCATGCTCTTTTTCCTTCAGTCTGCACAAGGATAAAGGCATTTCCAGATTTTGTCATGATGGTGCAAGTATGGCTTTGTCAAAATTTCAAAGTTATCAATGCTTAGATAAAAAATTACCACCATTAAAATACTGAAAAAGTTTTCGTGTATTTGATATATCTTATACAAAAAGTAGGGGCTAAGATCAAGTGAAATAGATCTTTCGGCAGAAAAGCGTTCCAAACGCGAAAACATGTCGCTTACGCCTACTAGTGGTTCATTTATATTTCCTGTTAAGTTCTGATAGCTAAGGCTAAAGACTAAGTTCACACTTCGTCTTGCATGACAATTTGGAACAATCGAGCTCAAATCGAAGTTGCAGAGGTTAGAAAGCATGATCTTGCAATTTATATGCACGAATCAACCATTTCGTTTTCGTCCGAGTAGTGCAGCGGTTCGCAAACTTTTTTGAGAGCGACCCAAATCTGAATTTGCTGAACATCTTGCGACCCTTTGATGTATTTACCTACTTGATATGTCTGTTAGATCAATATTTTCACCGATTCAGCATTGAATCACAGCTTTTAACCTTTTCACGTCTTAACTTAATTAACCCTTAGGCAATACACAATAAAACAGTAAGCTTAACAACTTTATTCCAAAATATTACCGTAATCAACTAATCGTGACTTGTGAACTTATAAATCACGTGATTTTTACCACGCAGCTGTCAAAACTCCTAGATGAAATGTGTATGATGCAATAATTCACTCTATGATGAAAGAGATTGAAAGAACGTGAAGAAAAGAGGACAAGAAGGAACGCTGAAAACATGAAACCTACAGTAGGTTTGGATCGCCTTGGCATGACCCACACTTTGGGAACCAATGGAGTAGTGAGTTGTCACACGTATTGATAAAAGTGTGTGACTCAAAGCTATGTCGTTTTGATCGATTTATTTTTCTTAGTCACAAGTCTATAGATTTTTAAGGCTCAGATTAAATTTCTGAAGAGATTTAGTGGAATGCGGCAACTTGAAGGACCGCCAAGATACTAAAATAAAAATACCCTTTTTTTGTGTTTACATTTTAAGCATTGCATGTCGAGCTTACTTCACAGGTAAAGAAGTTTGTGTCATGTAGAAGCAGTGGTGGTCCTAGCTATTTGGGGGCCCCGTGAAGAACATTTTGGGGGCCCTGCGCTAGCGTAAATGAAAGATCGAAATACTGTAAGGTCATCGTTTTCACAATAAGGGTGTGTGTTTACGGTAACACTGACACCTGATGCTGAATTTTACACCAGCTCCTATACCTTCTTTGGTAATACTGTACATTATCCTTCCCATTTAGACACCATAATCCACTACACAAATAACACAATTGCACACAACGTACAGCAAAATATAACACCCCACCACTTCTTAACTTAAATGGACAGAAAATACTGCAGCATCTCCACCTTCATTCGTTCACCTTGCACAAAAAAAAGGGAACCAACCAATCAAGTCTGCAAATTACTGCAGTCTCCAAAATCACTAAATACTTTGAACTACAGTATTACTACATTAGTACGGTAGAGTAGCAACTTAAACTTTGCGCAGAAACTTCGCACATTCATCCTGTTATACCTTTGTTTGAACAATGCATGAAGAGAATGCACTAATGTTACCAACACTAATTTCTGAATGTCTGCCGTGAAAACCAAGTAGCTGTAGGGCAGAGGAAAATATTTAGTTGTTGAAAAAGGTGAAGAAAGCCTCACCATAAACATTTAAAGATCAAGTTCTGATTCAAAAAGAAACTGAGAGCAACTTATGCAACATTACATTAGCAGCTACTGACATTTACAGCAGACCATGCAAGTATACTCATGCACACTGGTGTTCACATTATAATTTTCTCCAACATAAATATTTGAACAATGGAGTTACTCTATGGCTGATTTAAGCTTTTGAGAATGTATTATTCTTGGATTTTCACTGCCAAAAAATACAGATAAACATGACTTTTCTGCAGTAAATCAGCTGAGAAAGGAAAAAACAAACACAGTATATTATGATCAGACTGGAATGAATGAAATCTACAGCACTGACTCACAGATTTTAAGCAGATTTCAATCTTGGCTTGACGTTAGGCTACAACCAGTACATTTTCAACAGTAAAAAAACAAGTTATTATCACAAAACTACATGTGTTGAATAAACAGACTTGTGCTAATGGCTTTCTGTGCATGGTATTTTGCTTGAAGGATATGTAAACTGGGTAATTAGTACATTTATAAGCAATAATGGTAGGCGAGCAGCAAAATTTTGCAATTATTAGAAAAATTATTTGTAGAAAAACGGGTTCAGTATTCTTAAATTGAACCTCGTAAATTTTCATTGGGGGCCACGTATCTTTCTATTGAAGAATATTGAGCCCCCTTATGCATGGCCAAAGCATAAAGGGCCTGCTTATCCTTTGATTAGAGGCCCTTAACATCTTGGCTGGGGACCTCTTCAATTTTGACTGGAGCCCCTTGTTCTTTGATCATAGGCTATTTATATTATAACATTTTAGTGGGGCTTATTATCTTCAAGTTTAAAATCCAACTGTGTTGAAACATATCAATAATCATAATCGCAAATAGAAAACCAAACTACGTTTTCTACTAAAAATATGTAATGATTATAATAAAAACAAAATCATAAATAAAAGCTCAGAAATCTTTGAAAGCGCTTAAACTAAAAATGGCACCCCCATTTTGCACACCCTTGCACATCCTGCACACTCACTAACACCACTACTGCGTAAAAGCACTTCAAAGGGACTGCTTGGTTTTTGTTTTGTCTTGTCGGTCCTAGAAATGTGGACTACATATGATAGGCATTTTTCAGACAAAAAAACTTTCTCATAATGGCGAAAAACGGACTGTTATTTAACTCAAGTGTGGTTTGAATATTACGTGAAACAAACCAGTGTTCATTATTTTGTTCTGCTCAAAACTGGTTCTCAGTGAGTGCATAACAGAAATTGGGTTTTGCTTCGATTAAATTGTATTTATTAAAAAATAAACGTTGTATCAGGTTAGTTACGATAATTACGTGAATACTTTGGTAACACATCTAACAACAAATTATTTGAATGAAAAGCTACAGTAAAAGATCAAACATAATTTTTCAAACCAAATTTTGCTCACCATCATAAATTTACAACGTGTAGGCAGCTAAAGCTCTGCACAATATTTTGTCTCTGTGCACTAAACTATTTTGAGCAATAGACATTTTCTTTGAAACTTGCGCAGATGTTGTTTGACCAAAAAATAGTTAGTGACTGATCATAAAAAGTTCAAAAACTGGTTTAATTTTTAATGAAATTGCCAACATTTAACAGCTTTTCACAGAACCAGCCTACAGATTCGGCGTAATCTATAAAACCACGCTACAGCGACACGACCTATCTTTAACCTGGGTGGCAGTTGTAAGTACTCAAAAGCAATATCAACAGCCTTAATGCTGCTTTAGCATAATGCAACTAACAATTTACGTGCTGAGAAAGATGAACCATATCAGCAGAAATCAACAGAAGTCCTTCCAGAAACTCAATAGCATTTTACCCTTAATAACTTCAAACACTTCGAGAACACCAGCAAACCGCATGTTTTGCATTGAGTTAATTTTTTGTAAAGAAGGTTAAATGAAAAGCGGTTTACATTGCAATTCCGTTTAGTTAACCCAAAATATTTTATACTTGTAACTTGCCGCGCAGCCCGTGGAAGTATAAGATCTTATAATGAATTTTTGCGCACTAAGAAGACCTTTTTTGCAAACGTATTCTCTTGAAACATAGTCGTTGCTTAAAACTTTCTGTATTATTGCGTTTTAGCGCTGCTTGTGGTCACTTATATGCAAATACAATTTCTTGCTGTTCTTCCCCTTTGTGGTGTGACTGCGCTGGATTGCAGTGCAGTGTGGTGCAGAAACTAAGAGAACTGGTACTGTGATAAAACTTACAATTTTGATAGTACTGAAGTCAATTAGCTGGTATGCGACGGTTGACAGCAGTACTATAAACCCATTTATTCTGCTACAAAATACTTGCATAAATTCATTTGTTGTGCTAAACACATGCGTAGTTTCAACATCTAGCAAACGTTGAAGAAGGACCTACCGTAGAAAAGGGTGTCATGATATCTTCAACCAACTACACAGCTCCTTTCGCAGTTTACTTCTTTGCCTGTTCAGAAAAGTAAGGGCATGGGATCAGCATATGGCATAATTAAGCTATAATTGGGAATTGCCTCACACGCTTTGAAATGCAGGATAGTACAGTAGTTCCTAAATCCTATTTCACATGAGTACACGACGTGTCTATTGTTCATTTACTATAGATATACTGTAGAAACACTTATTTCGTATCTGAAAGGTAGCGTACATTTTCCACCATGCAATTGCATAGCCGTAAGTATAGAGTGAATTACAGCTATGCGTATTGGGTAACTGAAACAAATTTAAATTTTTGAATAGCTTAATTGTCATAGCAAGATTGGGTTTATGCATCATTCAAAGGGGAATGTTTGGGGCGATAAGACGAAAGGATACGAAACGTTTGGTCTGGTCATATGCAACACTTCCATTCTATTTGTGCTGCAGTTGCGGCCAGGAAGATGTACAACAAATGCGGTTGCGTTAGCGGACATAAGCTGCTGGGGCGGTGCGAGCAGGGAAAGAAAAATTTTCTGTCGCCACTATTTTCCTGCCTTCCTTTTTTAATTGTCCCTCTCGATCCCAGAGGAGTCAGAATAAGGACACAAATCACATTTTTGGTTTTACTGTAACTCAAAACCGATTGCGGTGGAGGGTCAGCGAAGACATCTTGGAACCGGGATTCTGATTTGATGTACAGGGTGAACCCAAAATAATAGAACGCATAAAACTTTTATTAAATCCTACAAAGATTCAGTAAACTTCAAGCACTTTGCAGGTTTTAAACTTCAGTCTGCGTGAAAGCATTCCCCAAAGTTTCAGTCATTGAAGTCTGTTCGCATAAAAGTCATGTTCTTTCCAAAATACGCTCCAAATGGCCTCCACGGTGTTGGAGGCAAACTTGCTCCGGCCGACCGAATTCCGCACAGCATCAATTTCTTCGCGTCCTAGCACTCACCGTCCAACCAGAATAAGTATAGGGCAGACCTTTTGAATTTTAAGAGTTTGCACAGTCCCATACCCTCTAAATTTCTAAATCCAGTCAATAATTCTGCTTTTTGATGGAGCATAACGACACTGAAACTTTTTCGGAAAACTTGCTTGCACTATTTTGTATGAATTGTTAGCGAAATAGGCCTCCACGGAAAATGCTTTCTCTTTGGTTGACCAAGACATGGTGGGAAAAACTATTGGTGCAATGTTTCATGCACTAAGTCTACTACTACAACCAGAAAAAGAAAAGAGAAATAATTAAAATTCTAATTTTTATTCAAAGATTTGTGGGTTCTGTTTTTCTTGGGTCACCCTGTTTCAATGAAAAACTGCACCTTTGCATATTAATTTTTCCAAATTGTCACAGTTTGAATGAACTTGAAAGTTTGGACCGGCCGGGAAACGGTTTTGAACAGCGTCGCAGTGGTGCTGTAATTTCCCGCCAAGCATTTAAGTCAAACAACTAAATTGCAAACATTGGTGGAAAGTAAAGGAGTGTTTATTTTTGAATCATTTGATCAATCAGAAAGTTGTCGGAAGCAACCATTAAGCAAGTGGTAAAGCACAATGATCACTGCTGGGTATTTAAGCTAAATACGGGCTATGCAGCAAGCTATCATCACAAACAACATGCTAAGTTATTGCAAGTGGTAGCACAAATATCACCAAAATTTCCTGGTTTTATAAAAGCTACATGAACTACATCATATCGGTGTTGCAAATTGTCGTTTTGCAGCGATTGCGCATCACTACATTAAGGTGTTGAGAAAACAGTTCTGCCTTTGCTTTGAAACTCGGCAAGTTGATAATTCATTATAATAAATATCACGGCCAAAGCAAACGATACAACTGACATCTTGCAAACGTTTCGATAACTACTGTTATCATCCTCAGTGTGATGTCGCATTGGAGGATCACTGCAGTTCTTTTGCTATGCACTGAGGATGATAACAGTAGTTATCGAAACGTTTGCAAGATGTCAGTTGTATCGTTTGCTTTGGCCGTGATA
>JGI24159J19872_10001039_pt1 | contig 29035 bp, 17 predicted proteins | sample Ectturendosymbi4_FD_19872 | JGI IMG/M metagenome (IMG submission 19872)
CTCTGGAGAAAGTCATAAGTTTTTCAAAATAAAGCAAAAATATGTGCCAAAGGGGGCCCTTTAACAACTTTAATGTGTAGACAAAGAACAATAAAAAATTAAATAACTTCAAACAATTTACAGTGTGAAATGGACTTTCACGCAGCAGCGAATTTCCAGACAAAATGAAAAATTTAAATTGCTTTCAGCAAGTAAAATTTTTGTGTAGCATTTGTAAAATATAGGGGCCCTTTTTTGATGTAACGTGAACAAATATAGGGGCAATGGGCCCTGTTTCAAGACCATATATTGTGCAAATGACATATCGTAAACATTTTTGGGGCAGCTTTCGGCGATTTTTACTCTGGCCCTAAAGTCTAATACCCACACCTGGTTGAGAGTTGTACATGTTGGAATTTCTGCGATTTTTAATGGCAGATGTCACACCTAGGAAGAGTTGCATTGTTACGCTTTCATAACACTGAAATTATACCCAAACAGCCATCGCAAAAGGTGTGCGAAGAAGACAAGTTTTGATTTACAGAAGGATTTGGTGCATGCTAAGTTTACAGAAGTTCAAGTACAGTGTGACGCCGCCCACCGGAGGATGGTAGAAAAGCTAAGCATGTGCAAAAAATAGCCTAAATATTGGACTGTAGAAAACCGGAAAGAGTACTGTTTTCAGATGGAAGTCATTTTTTTCCAGGAAAACACAGCAGATTTATTAGGGTCAGGAATCGTGAGAAATTAAGTCCTGCCCATTGCAATGAGCTAGTAAAGGAACCCAAAACGATGTTCTGGGGCAGATACAGTCTTTCAGTAGTAGCTTCACTTAGGCCAGTTGAGGGTATGATGAATTTATACAAATACATTGAGATAGCCCAATTGAGAGAAACGCCATTCCAGATATGAGAAAGGCATTTCCAGATGTTGGAGGAAAATTCCAGGATATTGTCCCGTGTATTTCATTTGAAAAAGTGAAGACGAAATTCAGGAAGCAAAATTAAATGTGATAGATTGGCCTGGAAACTCGCCAGATCTTAACCCCAGTGATAATATGTGATCATTAAGAAAATCCCGGTTACAAAAATTCCATTGCATCACCATGACCAAGCTAATAGAGGCCATCATTCAAGTATAGCATCCAGGGTGGCGTAGTCGGAGGTAAAATGTCTGACTCCAACTCCGACCTTTTCAAAATGTCTACTCCAACTCCGACCTTTCCTAAATTTCTGACTCCGACTCCTTAACATAAAGTGAATGAAGTTTGGCTGTTAAAATCAATGGAAATCGTGGTGCACAGCAAGAAATCTCTGTTTCAACAAAAGTTTCACAAGAAATTGTACTGATTCAACAGGAATTCCCAACTTAGGAGTGTGATGTAAAAGTGATCCAATTGGACTTCCGGAGTCGGACAAAATATCCGACCCCTAGAGTCGTTAGGAATCCGACTCCACCAAAAAAACTCCGATTCCTTGCCACTCCGCAACCCTGAATTGGCATCGCGACAGTAAATCAAGTAAAATTTTCAAAAACTGTTAGAATCCATGACAAAGCGAGCACCGAAATTATTCGTGTCTTTCTATTACTGTATTAGGTTTAAAGAAGTATTAAATTTGCTTTGCTAGCGAGAATTACTACAGCCTACTATTAATGTTAAATTTGATGTATGACTGCGAAATTCGTAAAGCAACTGTGCGTTGTGTGCATTATTTGAGACCAGCCTGAGACCTTTTGAAATTTAGCAATAACATTGGTAAATGTTTGTGATGTAAAATACCAAATAAAGCATATCATTTTCTAGTTATAGTATTGAAAAGCCAGTGAAGCTCTTAATTAGTTATAATTTATAAGGGGGCCCAAAACAGCTCTCGCACCAGCACATTTTATTCCTCTCAAGGGCCTTGTTCTTGCTGCATTCGTTCCAAGAGTATTTCAGTTGGCAGACGAAGTCTAGTATCTACAGTTAAAACAATAGCATCATTGATTAAATATATCCTGATAATAGTCATTTGTATCTGACAGCTTCACCACTCGCAGTATCGTCTGCAGAAATTATCTCACACCAAATATATTCAACTGAAGTTTCAAAAACCTTGATAAACGATTTGATGAAATTTCTAAAACAAGACGAAAAGTTAGGTGGGTTTACTAATAGCCTATACATCTGACACAATAAAGCCATGACTGCATTAGTTGAATGCGGAACCAGGTGTTTGTACTAGGCTACTAATTTTTACTCTGTCCTGATCGTTCGGTCTGCATCTTCATTAAAAGCAGGCCCGTAACCAGCTTGGGACACCAGAAGTGGGGAAGTGTTTTGTGGGAGGGGCTCAAATTTTTAAACTATGTCCAACACATGCTTCCAAAGGGGCGAAAAAATTTTTAGAGTGGGCTTCGCCCTCCTAGTTACGGGCCTGATTAAGACTAATAAGTTCTCATTTTCGGAAATGTTGCGAAAAGAACATATATGCGACCATTTGCGAAAAAGTTGTACCATGGTTGAATAAGCAAGATGACGTCATCGAATGGAAGTTCATGAAAATTGCCCTCCGAAATGAAGAGCTGGTCGCGCCCCTGACTCACACCAAGTTTTGAATGCATTGCCACTCATTTTCAAAGCCTACCCACACCAGTAAGCATTCGAATCAAGACCGTTGGAGAGAAGTGTGAAGCATATCGCAATGCATGTAGCAACATTGTTAGTTGATCCTGCTTTCCAGAACTGCGACGTCGTCTACTGTCAAAGCGGCGGTGCTTTTGTCTGTAAAATTATGATCAGTGTACTAGACGTCGGGTGTTTTGTTCACCTACATTGCGCAACCAATTTGAACCAACCAACCGACGTCGCTCAAAGAGCCCGTTCCTCTCGACGTGTCAGTGTCGCTTGTCACGAATTTGCCGAAGTTGAATTGGCCAGAACAGGGGTGGATAAACATTTTCTACGGAGGGCCACATTGAAAGCTTTATCGCTACTGGGGGCCGCATGTGCTACAATTGCCTACTTCAGCTATAATTTACGTTTCGTGAAGAAGGTAACAGCAGCCACTTTCGGATGAGTAAAAATGCGGTTTCGAATTAAACGTGTGGAATAAAACTCGATAATTCTAATTCATAAAATTATTTTAACATAGTCTCGAAATATGTACTATCTTTATCTATGTACGTGTGGCTACCCTGCGCACAAAATACTCTCGTGGGCCGCATGCGGCCCGCAGTTTGCCCACCTCTGGGCCAGAAGATTGATGGCTAGGTGATCTTGGTTAATGTCGCTTCCTGTCGCTTGCCTCCAAGCAGGCACGGATTTACCCTTAGGCTAAAAAGGCTTAAGCGATTTCGGTGGCCCCAAAATTTTGGGAGTAAGTACAATTTCCAGCATTTCTGTAAGCAATTACATATTTGCAGTTTTGTTTTGGTTCAACGCACATTTTTTTACTATGCCGCTAACAAAACATCTCTGTAAATTAGAAGAATGAGTGTAGAGGATTGAAGCGAATGGCGATGAGCATTTTCTTTTTATAGCGTTGAGAATTGTTACTGTCACGTGTAATGTGTGGAACAAAACGCCTGAATCCATTATTCAGATTACACCAGGACGGTGAGGTGCTCAATAAATACGTAATGAGAGTGTCCGCTGCCTTTTTCGTTAGTTTCATTGTGACTGTATTTGTTCCTGATATCGAGGGAATTCAGAATAAAGTAATATGTTTATGTTTTGGAACAACTTCTTCAGTGAATGTAACGAGCACGTGTAGTGCTCATTTGTATGAAATCAGTCGTAGAACCGCCGCCAGAAAGTCGTCAATAGGGGTGCTTTACGTTCGTGCAGGGGGGTTTGACATTCAAATTTGACAAAATTTCCACTAATTTATAGTGTTTCATATTTAATTTGGGGGACTTGAAGCTTTGTTTGGGGGGGTTAAGCCCACCAATGCCCTGCCGTGGCGACGGGACTGATCAGTCGTCGTAAACCTTCCATAAGGGTTCCCAATTTAAAATTGTCTAGGGCCCCGAAAATGAAAATCCGCCTCTGCCTCCAGCTTGCTTTGCGAGCAAGCTTTAAGCACGACATAATCGCGTAGTATAAGTCAGGCCTCTTAGATTGGGTCAGCGGCTTAATGATTCCTTCCCTAAGCCATTCCTAGTTGGTAACAACCAAACGTAGCATCCAATACTGACACCGGAGTTCTGCAGTGTCTGGCGGTCTTGCGTTGTTGCGAGCTTTTTGTCAGTGGAAAATTGAACATCAAGTACTGTTCTTTCTTTTTCATTCTTTTCTTGTAATCATAGGCGTAGCCACGAGGGACCTAGGGGGGCATGGACTCACAGTTTTCTAACATATCTTGTCATCTTGTGCTTTGACAGGCAGTGTTCCCAACAAAATACTGTTGCTTGCTTAAGGTCAAAGTATCTGCCTCCCTCAAAATTTGGGCTGGCGACGCTACTGCTTGTAACGGCTTTGACACAGACAGCCTGCATTTCTCTCGCGCCCATTCATTTTCCTCAGTATCATGCCTTTCACCAGGAGCGTAACGGAGTTAGATGGCGCTCGGCGCATTGCAGACGACTCGGAGAACGGATTTGCTGCATTAGTTTCATTGAAACCCTGCTCAGGAATCCTTCAAACGCTATGCGAGTCAGAAAGGGAAGGGCGTAATGCAACTCATACTTTGATTACGTTTTCCTGTGACATCCGTTATTTCCGGACCAAACCATTTTTAACTTCCCGACGTTCAATTTTAATCACTTTCACAAAATCGTACCTGTGCAGCGAAACACACGTCATACAATTTTTATGCACTGTACCCCCTAAAAGGGGATTTCTTAGAGGGGAATTTTTACTTGTGAGTAGAAAACGTCATGTGAGTTTTAGCTCCTATCAAGTCATGGTATAGGAAGACTCTTCACATATAAGGTTTCCGAGGTCATATTTAGCCAAACACGTTTGCACTTAAAATCACATTGCAATGTTAAGGTAGAAAGGTGCAAGAATTTTCCTACACATCAGTAACCCTGGGCAGTATGGTACCCCAATTTTCTATGTATAGGCTTTCAGGGACATTTTTGAAAAGTAACTCTGGCACCATTCCATTTGTTTCTGGAAATCAGGAAAAGTCATGGAAGCACAGGTTTCTAACGTTTTTCTAAGTATATGAAATCAACAAAAAAACAAGCCCCTGGGTAGTGGACACCGCAAGATCCCTGAGCAGGAATTAAATTTTCATTAAAAAGAAACAAAAAACAGAAATAAGTGTTCATATATTTTTTAAATTGCTGATTGATTCGGCTGCGACATCTTTGTGGAGACTAATTACTTGAGTTTCATTTTATAAATTACTTTCGTTTGTCGAAAGAAATAGAATAATAAAGATTTGCCACACCTCTTAGCAAGCCAGACGTGTGATATTTGTGAATGTGGATAGAGAACTACGGCAAAAGCGCGTGAGGGATTTCGTTCTGGATGCCCATCTCAGGCTTGTACACCAGATATCTACTGTACAACAATATGTACGATTTGGCCTTTGCTGAACTACATCGCCAGTTTGGTATTTGCAGGCAAGTCTTCATTCCTATTCTTGCTGTTTTTGAACTTACTGCGGGTGTGATTGCCATTTGCCTCTTCGCTAGCCCCTAGTCCCTTCACGACTTTCCCGGTTATTTCATGAGGCATGAAGGATGTTATCTTATGCTAGTATCTTATGTGTTTGATTAGTGAAAGATGAAATCTTTTTTCTTGACAAAGACCATTCTCACTTTCGTTTTTTTCCTATCGAGAGAAACGCAGAAAAGTCTTTGAAGTGTATTTCAGATTAAAGAAGTACTAGATTAAATTGAAGAGCCTAGATAAGCGCGACCCGACTACCCATTTAGAGAACGCGGGAAAGTTTAAAGATTTTAAAGGTGTTAGATTAAATGGAGGAGCCTAGATAGAGGAATAAATTGTTGTATTTAACCATAACGTCACAAACTTGGATTTTACTGCAAATAAGAGCACTATGTATACGAGGTAATATGATAAAGTTTACAAGCTTCTATGATAGAGTTTTCACCTGTTTGCATAATTCATCACTTCGCCTAAATCGTCACTTTTTTCTAATCGCCTTGAGGTGACGAATTAAGCAAATTCTACTGTACAATAATAATGAAATCACACCATTTTGTTTACACTTTTATAGCGTTGCTTGCAGCTAAGTGCTGCTGCGGCAGACAAGTCAACAAGAGACAGACAGCAGCCAATGCTGTTGCATTGCTGTCCAATGTCCATAGTATGAAACGTGGTGCTTGAAAGAAATGTGCAAGGTATTTGGCGGGCCGGATAGGCTCGAAGTTTGGCCACCTCTAACTAATGGTATCCCTAGCATCCGTAAGTGCTGCTGATGTCCTTTCGACAGACACGCTAAATGGGGTCAACATTCGAAAACCCACACAAAAATTTCTTAACTCCATTTGCCCCACTAACCAGGGTTGTGTAAACGGAACCCAAATTTCAGCCTCCGGCTCCAATCATCCAAAATTGCTTGGGCTCCGGCTCCACAGCACCGGTGTAAACTGTCCAGCCGACCGCTACTCCATCCATTAGGAAGCATTATTATGTACCAAAACATTTGAGTGACATCATGAACGGTGTAGCTGACGTAGTGAACATCATCAGAGGGAAAACAGAATACACAAGACATTCAAAATTTGCTGAGCATCTGCATGATTTGGATACTGAATATGAAGATGTACCACTCTGACAAATTCGATAGTTCAGTGTAGGAAACGCTTTTCCAAGTTACAGATCTTTGCAAAAAATACTTTAATTTAGGAAAGACAGCTATAGTTGGTGCGTACAGGCCCGTCGGCAGAAATTAGCAACAGGTGGGGGGGGGCAAAAACCAGGAGGGGCCACATCTTTAAAATACAGTATTGGATGTATGCAGCAAGCGATGGGCCCAACGTGAAATGGGGGGCCGGGCACTACTGGCCCCCCCCGCTGGCGACGGCCCTGGGTGCGTAGTGTGGTCTTTCGGTTGGTCGAGTATCAGCAGAGTTCCCACTCAAAATGCAGGTTCACCAGCAACTTCTTGTGTAGGTTCAGTGAACACATCGGCCCCCTTTAATTTAAACTTGGACCAAGAGTTGATTTTATAAGGGACGCCATTGGCAGTTTGCGTGTTATAGAATTAAAGTTTGCCCACATCAATAGAAATCACTTGCTTTGTCGTGATTTGCTACTGAGTATGAGAACCACTGACGTCAGCTTACAGCTCGCATCGACTCTTGAGCCTACGAACGATCACACAACAAAAACTACAACGGATAAACTGCCATTGCAGGCTGGCAAATCCGACCTGTACATCATGCAACTTATTTATTTTAGCATATATCACAAGCGAAAAGCTAACATTAGCACACGGGCAACTATGACGCATTACGTGTGTTATTCGTAAGCCAACGTGGCGATTACTTGGTACTTCTGACCACACCCACGACTTGGTTGGACTTGTTGGAAATGAATCGAAATAGTTTAGTTTTGTGTGCACAGCTTATGGATTTAAACATTGTTCAGCTGTTGATAAAATCGTTTTTATGCCAGAAAAGGATCAATGATACAGGGCCGTCTACCTTTAGCACAAAACACAAGAGCAAAACAACTATGGGCAGTCACACAGTATTCGTGACTAAACTTGTATACTTCATAAAAGAAATAAAGAATGAAATGTAAAAGATAAAACAGTCCCGCGAATCATTTCAGTTTTTCTTTTCTGTTGCCAAGACAGCACGTTCTGACGACGAACCGCCAAACAAAAACGTTGTGTTTAAAAAACACACAAAGCGAGTTTTTTTCTGCAATTCAAACCAGTTCTACCACTAAATACAGGAAATAAAACAGGTTTTGATCCGATCCACTTTCAAAGGTTGTAAAAAAGTTATAAAAAATAACACGAATCCAGCAATCACGGCAGAAGTTGACCAGATTTTCATCAGAAGTCTCTACGCATTTTTCTGAAAAATACAAAGTACTTCTTACTGACCACACCACTGTGTATGATAGTCTTCGTTGTCAGTGGAAAACAGGGATTGCAGAATCGCATACGGCAGGGATGGGTATCTTTTGCGGGGACATGTAGAAATTCGCAGTTTTTAGAGGTCATATAGTTTATCATAAAATGAACAATACTAAATTAAGATTGGGCAAAATAAGGCACTTTCCTTCATGAACTTGCGTTTGTCATGTTCCATTGTAAACATGAAGTTTTTCAAACACAGTTTGCAATTGCTTGAAATTTTGAAGGTTAGTTGCGTTTATTTGCAATCGCTTATAAATCTGTAATGTATACTGGCGGCTACACATGAATATAATACAAAATTTTCCCAAATATAGCGGAGTGGCTTTGAAAGTGCCATTTCAACATTTATTCGAAAAAAACTCCAACTGTTATAAAAGAGGTCAAAGATGCAATGAAATATCCACACACATTTTAGTCAAATTCGGTCTCCGTCGCGGAGAGGCAATACTCGACCGCGATACCTGCAATGCTTACTTAGGCATTGCGTTTTTGCTGGAAAAATCATTTTAAGCATAGCTTGGAAAAGCGTTTGTTTGAATGTAGCTCAACATGATCAAGTGCAGTTATTTCAACCCTCGTCCAAGAAAATACCAGGAAGTTTGGCAAAATTTTATAAAACTTTCTTAATGTAATGTGGAGATGGACAGTATTAATTAACTAAACAATTCGGAAAAAAATATCCGTCGCACTGCTTGCTTTCGTTATTTCAAAGTATAACTATAAGGCAGGGGTGGAGAACCTCTTTACTATCACGGGCCGCATATATTGTGCAATATCGCTGGCGGCCGCAAAAGCAATTGCTTTTATCCTAAAATTCTACCTTTATCAAACCATGAAGGGCGACTTCTCTTTACTTACTGTTTACGTACCTGCTTATCATGGAGCTTCGTTTTGACGCGATGTTGTCCGCTTACTTGGGTAACAAAAATTTTAATGCGGGCCATATCAAATGTTCACGCGGGCCGCAGGTTCCACACCCCTGCTGTAGGGCATAAAATTTAAAACTAATCCGAATGAAACATCAGACCGAGTCGCTTGAACTGATCGGGAAAACTGAAAAATTAAAAGTGAGTAGGCAGTGGGCCGCACTGGGTCTAAACCATATCGGATCGTGATGGCCTCTAGTTTACAATTTAACAAACAATTATCTCACATTTTCAGCTTGGAACCTCAATCTGTCACTCATTTGTGGTTCTGTCAAAACTTACATTTCACGACAATTTCATAACTTGCGGATGCCACGAACTCGGGAGACCGAGAACTTCGGACTTGGGCGTCTTTGTGAAGTTTCACAGTTTTAAGTTGTATAAGTTTTTACTTCAGGCTCTGACGGTACTCGCGTAGCTATTCAGAAGATAATCGCACCGCAGTTCAGGGATTTTTAATCTTTTGTGTCGCGTCACACTTTTTAAATTGCAAAATCTTGCGTTGCGTTACACCAAACGAAGTTATATTAAATGGAAAATTAGGTGGTAATTACACAATGAACACATTAAGAATTTTTTCTGAAAAAGACTTTTTTTCCAGTTTTCAATTGTCGCAGCTTGCGTTCTGATTCATATTCTTTTTAGTCTTGGAAGTTGTTTGCTTTCTCTGCACTTACTATAGGCTTCAGCATTTCACCCAAAAGCATTGCTGCAATCGACTTCCTATTCAAAAAAATTTGCTGATGGATTCAAACCCGTCGCCGTTGTGGAGACGAGTTACTCGGACAGGCTCACGTTTGCATTCTGAAACTCGTTCCCAGTGGCAAGCAGTTTTGTCGGCACTACCGTGGGGTCAGTAAAATTTGGGTTGCACAGAACACACTGCCCAGCAGCATCTGTTGTAACGTTCTAATGCACACAATCCACTTAACTTACTTCTGAGGCTATTCGAGGAAGAACTGATGCCAGAGGAAACGTAACGTTTTTCAGAAAATTTTGAAAGATTTAACTTCAAGTAAGAGCAGGTGAGGCCAACAGATCGTACACCACCATTTTCGGATTTCGATGAATGTTCAGCACAAAACAATCACTTGCGCACACGCGCGCGCAACGTTCGAGGATCACCTGTTGAGTTTTGGTTCTTTGTATGAAATAGGGGCAGTGCGTCTTCTGCTTGATCGAATTTCTTCAGAATCCCTTCGCAAGCATCTGCACATAGCGACAACAACTCCTAAAACATCTGACTGGACAGATACTGCGCAGTATGGACTACTGGACCAGTAAGTAATACGTTTAAAACCGTGTTATAAGATAATTACGAAATAGATCGGAAGTGTCCAGAAACATTAATCCAGGCATAATTGCTGTCACATCGTGACCACAATTTCAGGATGCTTGTAAATGTATTTTGGAGGCAACGTTATCCACAGAATCGAAAAAGATATTGTTTGTTTTAACATCGTTCTAAACTTTCAAAAGCACCATTTTCAAGCGGTGATTCATTTCATATTTTTGGTTAAACTCTCACAGGTTAATCATTATAAAGCTCATCACTTTTACTGTGCACAAAGAGGCATTGAAAATTTGTAAGAATAACGAAGAGCAAGTATTGTCACGAAAAAGCAATCGGAACTTCGATGTGCCACGACAAACACACTCACTCGTTGGTTACATCCGACAGCTTTTTTCTTGGCGTTTTGTTCATCGACCTTTCAAGCTCGATGTCTTCTCTAAGCTGAGAAAAAAGAAGTTTTGTGGAAACCAAACGAGGGATGGTGCCTGGGACGAAGTTTGTTCGCACGAAAAAGCTCCATCTCAGCAGTTAATTTTTATCAACGTGTTGTTTTGGAACATTGTGTGGAAGTCACAACTAAAGCACAGCAGTCATGTGGTGTCAATTTGAGAAACTCGTTACGATTTTTCTACGTAAATCACGTTACTGACATTCAGACATGTGTCTGCTTGGCAATGACGGGAATTTTATGATCTTAATGTGCTGAAACCACACAACAAAAAGCCTTTCTGCAAATGCACGACACGAGTACATAGGGTCGCCCACAAAAATATGCGCAAGTTTGAAGATTTGTATTTGTCCCAGATATGCAGGTTTGAAGCAGAGTGTAATTTTGACGTATTGAAACGTCGTTTTCAAACAACAACGCAAAAAGCGGTAGTTGATTTGAAGGAAGTCTTACTGGACGTCATTGAAGCAACATTTTTCAACTCCAGCAACATTCCATAGAAATGATTTTTTTAATTGCTGGTTTTTGTGTTGATTTTTGAATCGGAATCAATCTTGACTTTCGATACAGTGTCGTGTTAAGCGACGAGGCTTATTAAATAGATGCATATGGTAGCATCATTGCGAGAGACCCGTGCCGTATACAAATCACTCCACAGCACAATTCATTAAAAACTAGAATAATTCCCAAGTTAGCTACCGCAATCAGATGTCTAATTTACCAACACACCACATTCTTACGTCACAAACCTATTCCTGCGCTGTCAAACGCAACAGTACTGTAATGGTTATGATCACATTTGAAACAACTTTGAATGAAGAAATAGGCTATCATTTCTGCCAGGTGATCCTATTATTTTGGCTACGACAAAAAGCCAAAATAATATGATCACCTGGGAGAGCTTCTGATAAAAATAGTAATTATGAATATTTTTATCAGAAGCTCTCGCGACCCTCAGAAAAACAGCAAACGACCCCCAGTTTGAAAACCATTGCTCTACAGCAACGGGGGAGTACTCTCTTCATGCGGCCATGCATGGATAAGCAGCTGAAGTGAATACTACCGCGCTTCAACAAGGTGTTGGTACACCCCAATGCTCCACCGCCATTTAAAGTAAAACGATTGAGAAAAGACAACTCGCGGCCATCGTGTTACTCAAATCTTACCTCCAATTCACATTTAACGGGTTGTCACCAGGACATGCGCCCACATTTACGAGAATTTCAATACAAATGAAACAACCCGCCAACAATCAGAAGAATTACAGAAAGTATGCCTGAACAAGGTTCACGTATCGTGGTTTAGCACCGCGGGACACGAATGAAAGGTGTTCGCCGCAGAAACAACTGGCATTTCATGTTTTTGACGACACGATGCCATGATTGACTCCGTTTATTACCTGAACTCTACAAGCCAGGACAGAAAAACAAATAACTGGCATGTCTCGATGTTCAGCAAAAAACAGCATAATTTTACTCAAAAAAAAGATACGACAAACGATGCAGAAAGTGTTAAGTCACATTATTTTATTCTTTTTTCATTCTCCCCTAATTTACTCAACACTTAATTGGGGAAGAGCAAACAAAATACTTTACTCTCTCAAAGTCTATATAGATTGTAGAAAAAATCTGCTGCACAAGCTCTTAGTTATAACAAAACGAAAGCGGATATTTTCTAATCTAAATTCCGAATTAAAAAATTGTTGACATCAGTTGCCAATTTATGCACTCTTTTAATAACTACGGACTGCCTGAACACTTTCACAATTACTTAGGAAGATTGCATCAATTCACAATTATCAAACAAGGCTTGCTTCTTTATAAAAATAGTATTTTCCTCAAAATGAAAACATGCCCCTGGGTCAGGTTTCTTAAGTTTACATTGGTCCCTAAAGTTAGTCTGAAATTCCTGAAAACTGGAAGTCTCTTTAACCTTTTTCATTCGAAAAACAATACAAAAATATTTTGTTCCCTTGCTAATACGTCAGTTCATTCTTCATTCGTATGTTTGTTCCATTTTCTGTTCATTAAAATACAGTGCCTTTTTTCTGCAGTACCCTCCGTTCTAACACCCACCGCACACTGCTTCTGTATTTTCTCTTTGATGTTATGCTTTGTTATTAATTTCTGTCTAATCATGTTTGTTTAAACTGCATTTTGTCCATTTCATTTTCCTTTTCGCTTAAAGGTTTACAATTTAGTATTGATTTGTGGCAACAACAGGGTTGGCTGAGTAGCTGACCCGTAAGGTCTTTCGCCAATACTTTGTGGCAAATACGCAGTTCATACTAATTTGCAGAATTTCTAAAGTCCTGGATTACTTTTTCTGATTTCTACTTTTTGCTTAACATGTCATTAACTTCCTTTTCAGTGCATTTCTGTTACCTGTGGGATCAAGTCAAACAATGCACGAATAACCTTCACCTGCCTATAATTGACCACGCCGACCCCAAAACCTTGAGATAAAACAAGCATGGAAAATTCGGATCTCAACGAAGCAAGAACTTACTTTTATCTTCTTGTCAGGGTTGATGACAAAACTGTCCGTAAAAGAAAAGTCAAGGTCTTGTGGAGGGGCCTCTTTCTTCGAGCTTCTGCGTTTTCCGTTCTTTTTCACGCTAGCACTGGTTCCACGGTTATTTGAGCTTTGACGTTTCGATTTCGATCGTCTCTTGTTATGCAACTCCTCGTTTTCCTGGAGCACCTTCTCTTCTTCAGAAAGATCGTCACAACGTGCGATTTTCTGCTTCGTTTTTGCTGCAGAGACCTTTCGGCTTACACGACTTTCCGGCACAGCAAGCGTCTTTTCTTTTCCCGTCTGCTCGCCGAGCACTATCGACGAGTCCAAGGGATCAGTCACTTCCATTGTGATGTCATCCAGGATCGTTTTGTTCTCGTCGGCACCAGCAAGAGGCGATCGCTCGCTGTCCACCTGAGCTGGCGATTCGCTCCGTTCCGCAGCGGTCTCCGCGATCAACGCGTCCTCGTCAGGATTTTTTGCGGTTTCTGCGGAGACGCGGACAAACGGAGGCACCCCGGGCTCGTCCTGACCCGGTTCGTCGTCGCTGTCCGGCTCCACCGACAGGCGAAGAGAATTGCCGGAGTCGCAAGTGGCGGTGTTCAGGTCAACGCTCGAAAGTGAGAACAACGACGACCGGCGGCGACTTTTTCTGGCGCAGAAAAAAAATAAAACAAGCAATAACGTTACAGCAGATTCTACGGTAAATCACAGCGTTTGTCTTTTGTGATGAAACGAACCACACAGATAATTTGGAAAATGTTGCCAGCTGCCACGATCATACGTATCGTAATTCGTAAAGCGGTTACGGTATATGAACCACGCAGACGCCACATACAAGTTCTTTTATGAGTAAGTATTCAGCACTTGGTGTTGAACAAGTATCTGCACAGGACATCACGTGCACTCTGCTAGCAATTTTCCATTCACAGTGACCAGCACCGCACTCGATTGTCAATGAATTCTCTATTTGTCAACTTGCTGCAACGCCGAAGTTCCAGTAAGCACAGAAAGCAATCTCTTATAGTTTATCAGCAACAACAAAAGATGACGGTATTTTTGTCAAACAAGATCTTTCTAGCATTTTTAATAGTCTGATACGTCAGACTCGCGAGTATTCACGCAATACCCACCGCTTGTTCTACGGTGAAACGTGCACGTTGATTTTGTTATTAATTGTTTCAAACCGCCTTTGTCTTTAACAAAATATTTCTGTATTGCATTGGCTGGCAGTACATCTATACGCAACTACATTTAACGCTATTCATGTTTTAGCAGGACCCATTTAATATAATGATTTCAAAGACTTCAAGCAGCACACCTCTAAAAATTTCTTAGTCAATAACTTAGAAAATTTTGCGGTACGGCATGGATTATTCGTATCAAACTCTGGTTTCAATTCGATTCCGTGTCTAATCATCCCATCCATGGCAAATGCTCGTGTCAGGGCCGCTACAGCTGATATTTGAGGAGGCAAAATGATTGTAACTTGTTGCTGAACCTAACAACAACTAATCATGTTTTTAAAAATGTTGGGGGGAAATTGCCCGGTTGCGCCTCCTGGTTGCGGACCTGGCTCGTAACCGATAAGATTAGACTCCAATGATCCCAGTTTTGCACAGCATTGACCCCTGCATCGACCAACAGAACACACGCGATGTAAAACCACAATCCCAGCAGGGGCAAAGCTCTTTGTGCGATGGGCGCATTCGTCAATGAAAAGCTTCAACAAGACTGCACGAGATTGAGAGTCCGTACAAAAACATCTGACAAAGAAACCATTCCCTTCGAATACGGTCAGCTGCTTTTCAGCAGTGCCATGTTTTGGTAGGAATGACGTTTGGCTTAACCGTGACAGATGCGTGCGCAATGTGCGTAGGCTCTGGTACATTTACAAATGCATAATTAACACTTACCTGTCGGTGACGTATGGTGCACTACCTAGTTCGAGAATCTCATCCAGCAGTTGTTGCTGTTCGCTCTTATCGCTGCGAGAGCTTGGCGACGAACTACGTTTTTTAACAAAAACAAACATAATATGGCTTCGTACCCTGCCAGTCTCATCTACAGTCAACAAGCAAAGGAGCCCAACCCGAACCTCGTAACGGAGAGACGACTGTCCGAGTCTTCGTCACTCTTTTCCTCGGCAATCATTTCAGAGATGGAGCCAGCGTGCGACTTCTCGTGTATTGCGGTCAGATCGGGATGCCACTGCTCATTGGAAAAAAGATTCAGCCAATGCTTGTTAAACTACCATAGCAACGCATTAGAACTGTGCTCCTCATTCAGTGGGTAATTCTGTGGTTTGAGCAGGTCACGGACGTAGGTAGTTGAAAATTGTTAGTGCAAATACTTTGTCATAACAAATGGCCAGAAGACCCCACATAAAAATTCTTGGCAAACACTGGATCGACTGTGACGTACACTGCTGCTTCAACTGTGTGTTTGCTATCTGGACCAACGTAACCCAAGCTAATGAACAACGCCATTTCCGAACCAAAGCAATGTGCGCTACATAAGAATAAAAGGTTGGGATGCCCTGTCTTGCAACACGAGGGAAATTTTTAACGGTTCAATCAAACGCACAATGCTTAAAAATGAAATAGCTTGTTTTGGATAAATGTTTAAACCAAGGCTTCCCAACCAGTGGGCGGACTGCGAAACTTTCAGTAGGGTCGCGTAGCATAGCATTTAACAAAAACGCTTCTTGACAATTAGCCGGTTCTCTATGGTTCAGATCGGGAAATCGGAACAAGAAATTATTCTATTGTTAATAATTCGTTTCTTTATCAAATCTCAATTTTTTTCGTTGTTGTTTCACCGCAATATCTCCAAATGGGCCCCATAAAAAACGTCAGTAAAAGTGGGTCGCAAGCTGGCAAAGGTTGAACTCACACCGATACTGTTTGCCAACGCATGAAATTCGGACCGTGTGATCAGAGTAGCAACAATTTTTAGCCATTTGACGAATGGAATGGTTTTAAGGAATCCACCAAATGTATTTATCTGCACAAATGTCAGCATGAGTAACTTCGCCAAGCCGCCGAATATTGTCAATCAAACCGTTTTCTCTATACACAAATTGTACAATTACGTCACATGAAGCTAATCAGGTGTCCAAGCAACAAAACATGACAATAACCGAACAATTTTCTTTGGAAAAACTAAAAAATTCACGTTGCCTTTTTTCATCTTCAAAGCTATTGAGGCCGATAGTGTCTATAACTTGGACTTCCTCAATGCGAAAACGGACTGCTTTTCAGAAAGCTGCACTGTCCGTGTATTCGAAAGGCATGGATTATAGATATCTTTCTTCTCGAGAGAGAAGTTGAATGATTCATTATGTCATTATTAGCGTAAAATCAGCCGCATTAAGGCATCCTCAGGCAGCCACATGCAACAAACGGTTGCTTTACTTATGACATCCTATTTATTGAGCATCAAGTCATCGTAATAAACAACACTTTTAAACAACAGAACCACAGAACCAGAATAAGACGAGATTGACTGCAAACTCATGCGAATCTCACTCAATAGGGCGTCGTTTCATTCATGTTGCATTGTATTAAATCAGCTTCCATATACTTTTAAGTCTATTTTATTTAAGACATCAACGTCAAAACGATTATCATGGTACGTCCTGGACGACTGTGGAATAAACTAAGGTTCGAGCTTCTTATATATTAATAAGACAGGCGACATGTTTAAACCGGCTTATACCAGGGACATTAAGACTCCATTCCACGATCCTCACAAAGCAGGCAATTGCAGTGCTAGGCCAACTCCTATAAGTCAGGCAGAGAACGAAAACCATCATATTTGACAAAAGACCTTCCGCAGTCAAACGAGTTATGAAACTCCGGCAAACAACGAATCTTCGTCCACATTACAATCGACATTTTGCTGTTCACTAGCACTTTGTGATTGCCGTGACTTTGGCTAATTGGTTTTATTCTGCGCGGAATTTCTTGCTCACTGTGTTGTACGTAACCGCCTTTATTTTTAAAATATTGTACTTCGCACGATTTCGACGCATTATTTATCCTAAAATTCTGGGAACCGAAGATGGCGGTGACACGTGCAACCAATTTAACTTCACATCTGATTTGTTGCAACGAACTCAAAGATGCAACTTTTTGAACTTTATTTGCAGCAAAAGACAACTGCTTCTGGTAATGGAGAATGTTAGATGCTATTCACTGCGAGATTTAGCTGAGCTGGTCCGACGGTGAATAACTATTGTTTAATTGTCACTAGAACTAGGTTCACTGACTCAGTTTTAACAACAGTCAATTGAAAAAATTTTTAAATATATTTCACGGTGCGTAACGGGGAGGACAAAAAACTGCTTTCTGTTTTTTTAAAGCGATTTCCAAGTAAATACCTCAATTCAAAACTTAGTCGCCAACAACCAACCATTATATCCAAAGCAACTTAGCAATAGCACCATAGTTATGAAACGTCGAAACTTGGACTGACCTTGTCAGAGCCGGTGTTGGTCGGTTGGGTAATACTTCCCCTGCTGGAGCGACTCCATCGCGACCGCACGCTGTAAAATGAGATGTACGATCGGCATGCACGTGGTTGAGATTCTATCAACATGACATTTTTCGCTTGCGAGGAAAGGGCGGCTGGTAATCACACATCCTTTCAGCTCTACCAGTTCAGGTGATGAACTGACCGAAAGATTGGAACGATTGATTCGAGCCTGAGAATCTACATTTGCGACTTTTCTGTCATAACGTCAGTGCACGCGTCACTGAGATGTTTTGTAAAGCAGGCAAACTCACGGGGTGGAGCTGTTTGTAGTTCACGACCTAGACTAATTACGCAAAGTACTCCATTTCATAAATAAGAAACCGCAACATATTTAGAGATTCCACACGCAGTGACAACTAAGCAGCCATTTATTCTTGACTTGGTCTTTCTTACAATAAACCTTTTACGCTCTACAGTTCTGCGTGGCTAACGTACGTCCAAGTTTCCAGTCAACGCTGTGGGTATCTTTCACATATAACAACAAATTAGTTTCAGCAGTGCCTGGATCTTTATTTTCTTTATGATTTCGTAATTATCTTGTTCCCGAAAAGGTTTCCTGTATAAATCAAATCAAGCAAAAGAAAAAATCATCTACTGCAACCATACAGTAACGCACATTTCTTTGTTGCCAAATCAAAAAGACGAACCATCCCACCTGTGCACGGAAAAGTACAAGCAGATAACGCGAAACATTGTGCATTAGAATATTTTTGGGTTGCTACACAATCCACCAAGCCTTTCACTTCACGTCAAGCAATACGTGATAACTGAAACTGAGCATAAACAAAAATATTAAAACTACTATGTACCTGAAAGTGATCGCAGTTGGAATTGCGTCTTCAATTTTTGCGCTTGGCCTCTGCAGGTCCCCAGTCATCTTTTTTATTTTCAGAAGCAATCCTAGCAACTCATCCCTTTCCTCCTGAATAAATCACAGTTCTCTTTTTGAGAAAAATGCCGGCAATTTTAGAAGAACAAAATAGATAATGGCGTGTCAACACAAACCCAATAAATTCACCATGAAGAAATGTAGGAAAATGCCAGCCACAAACGCAAAGCACTGAAGGTCTGCATTAACAATGTTATGTGGTAAACTAATGAGCTTAAAGAAAACAAACGAGTTGTTGGAAAAGCAGAAAGAGGACAACTGCCAACCGGACAACTACCACCTAGGACAATCGTTACCCGGGAAGCTCCTACCTGTAGTCCGGTTGCCAAACCCCAGATTTTTGGAGGACCTTACAATACCGTCCGTATAAAGATTTTTTGCTGTTTCTATACCTCCGAGGTTCGCCCTTTAAGAATCTGAATGATCCTACTCTGGCATCCTTGGGCAATCCCCCCAATGTGCAAATTAAGGCCGCCATTAGAAAAATCTTGCTTTCGTCAATATCTCAGTCACTATGCATGGTATCAAAATAATTCTGGTGTCTATCCCCATATTTTGAGGGGTAAAGAATTACATTAAGCTATTTCAGTAAAAATTACACCTTAAATTTGTGATGAATAGGCATATTGAGGCCGTCATTACTGAAAATCTCGTTTTCGTCCATATCTCAGTAAATGCGCAATGTATCATAATAATCTTTGCGTCTACACGTATGGAAAAAGCATCAGATTAAAACCATTTCAGTCAAAATCAACCGAAGTGCATGTTCTGGTTACAGAGCATTCCCCTTTTACACTTTTTATGCTGATGCATGTTGACATCACTGATTTGACTCAGTCGTCAAACAAGTTACTTTTGACAATATTATCACCGTCAAAAACCTGTCAGATCTGCTTATTCTGGCAGTGTGTTTGGCCGTAACACTCACAAAACATTGCACAAGATAAGTGAGCTGTACAGCATTCACACAGTGCTGTTGAACAGAGTGTATCCGTAGCACAACCCCACCTTACAATTTCCAACACCTCCGGTGGAGCAACATTAACATTTGGTTGAAATGTAACTGGGATTAAGCATCTAGCTCTAGAGCGTTTCGTCTCGTTCCGAACTCGACGGTATCTAATGCTGAAGGTTCTGAGTTGAGAGAACATTTCCAAATGGCACTCTGAATGTGCGTCCGCATTACGTTCCCTTCGAATGCTTCTTTAGAATGTGGCAGTGACTCAAGTTCCTTCGTTGCTTTTTTTACCCATCCTTCCCGACAAAGCTTCACCACGGATCTCAGACATGTTCAGTGATGTCGTTTATGATGTCCGCACAACAAACTCATCAGCTCATCTGATGACAACAGAAGTGCAGCGCTTTTCCATCACCGATGGAATGCGAAGGTGGCTGGAAAACATTACAAGACTCTGTACTTTCATCCCCGACATCAGCAACCACTCTACTGGATATGCCAAGCGAAGAACAGCGTGAGTCCAGCTTAACCGCCTTCGCACTGGTGCCGGACGTTTCTGCTCTTGCTTACACAAATGGGTTTGGTCCCTTCTGCGGTCTGAGAGTGCGGCACAGAGCAAAAGACCGTTGCCCATTTTGTCCTTCACTGTCCAATCGATCGACCTCTCCCTATGGAGTACACGGGTGGCTTGNTGGTTCTNGATGACGAGCCAGTCGAATGGCTGCTCAACACCTGTCCCTAGATCTAGTGCGGCCCAGCAGTGGATCAAAGAACTGGCTCAAACGATGATGAAAAAGTAAAGGAACAACCAGGTTGTGGTCATTCGGTGTGTCCTGTGATTTCTGGATCAAATTCTAACATATCAGATCTATGACCTGCACCTTTTTCTCAGTTACTGTAAGGACAAATTTCTAGGGTGGCGATGGGGTATGTAGATGTAGTTTGTATGTTGGCTCACTTTGTCATCAGCTTGAGCTGCCCGCGGTCCACTTATATTGCTAAAGTTGAAGTAGCGATCAAAGATCAGGTACATGTTATGGCTTGCCACCCTTTTCATCACGCTCCTCGTGCAACCGTTCACAAAACCTTCCACAGATTCTTGCTACGGCCAATTTATAATCCAAAGGAAAGCGCAGCCTCCACGATTTCGACCTTCGATTTCTCTACCAAACGATGGGACAAAATCACCTGCAGCTTCGTCTTTGATTTCGTAATTACGATTCTTATTTTGCTTTCATCGTCAAACATCGAGGTAGGAACTAGGTGAATGCTCATGAGTAACAAGAGTTTTCATATCAATGTCTCAAGATTGCTGCAACCCTAGTGCCTGCGAGTAGATGAAATTCGTGTCATACACATTCTTGTTCCCAAACTTTACTACATTTCTCTTCACTACCATGGTCAATACCAACTTGGATAAATGAGTGCACTAAATCCGTCAGGCCAGCTCTTTTCAAATGACACAAATTGTCCATTCCTAATAGCCACTGCGCCATGTGCGTTCACCGTTTCATGTGCAATCTGACCAGCAACAACATTGATGAAATCAGCGGGACGACTATTTGGATCCCTATTTTATCCCCATCCTTTTGGTCCAAAGTGATGCGTGATGGCTTCTCTGCCTTATGACTCATCTCCTCCCTGTCTCCAGTGTGATCCAACATGTTTGCAATATCTTGAACAATCCTGCTGCAAGTGTGCATACTGTAAGCCCATCGTTTCATGGTTTCAGGTTATGCCTATGATCCCATTTGGACATGTCCGTAATGCAAGAAGGTAGTCTCTATCTGCATGTCATACTTCAAGAACAACCTAACTGTGAACATAACAACTGAGATCCATCACCACCAACCTTCCAGCTGTTATACGCTTGAGGACAGGATTTTTTCACTGCGTTTTGCTACTCAGATGGTATTTTTTTCTAAACAATATATACCAGCTGAGTGGAAAAATACATTTAATATGATACTTTTATACTGTATAGTAGGCCTATAAATGTTTTCTCTCGTGAAAATGTTTTGTAGTGGCATAAATGTCTTACTAGCCTGCATACTATAATAATAGGTGGATCGGGAGGGGACTTGCCCTCTGAAAAAAATGTGACTCCTCCCCTAAAAAATTTTTATTCTGCTCTAAAAATGAGAATTACCTCCAACTTTTTTTGGCAAATAAACTATTCAATCAAACTTACCTGCCTACACAAGCTCTTGCATCTTGCTAACCATTACCTCTAAATCACACTCAATCCACTTATTCTGCTTCAATGGTGTGAATGTTTTTATTTGCTGAGATGTTCTTATATTGCATCAGTGGTAAGAATGTGTTTATATTGCATCAGAATTTTTCTCAAAGCTTCATTTACAGCTTTGGGAATTCACCTTTGGGAAATCATTTGATGAGCTATTTTTGCCAGGCCACCATTGATCTTATCAGAAACGATAGTCCTTATTTCAATATTTTGCAGGAAATATTGCTGTGATCAATACTGCAATAAATTAATCTGATTTATACTCATAAAAACTTGCTATAAAATTCCAGGAAAACAACGAATGAATTAATTCATCCCCTAGTTAGTTAATTATTGATTTTTTGGCCATACCTTTCCAACCACAAATGCTAGATGGCCAATCAAAGGTTCTAAACACTCGGATTATAGCCTAGTGTCCGCAACAAACTTGATTCAAAAATTGGCTCGTCATTGGTGCCCAGCCCAGTAATCTGGGCCAAAAATGTCTAAACCTACCCCACTTATGACATCACCCACAAAAAACAAAATTTCCAAAACTTTCCAATTTATAGAAAATCGGAGCAAGACTTCCTGCTTCTTTTATGGGTTTGAACAGCTCTCTAGCTCTATCGGCTGGCGAGTTATGGTGGTGATGGTAAAAAGTGGCTTACACAGGTCTTGAAGGTAAATCCAGCACTGAAGGTGTTAAACAGTGACTTGTCAATAGTCAATTTTAATAGTGCCAATAAAAGGTGTAACAGACCCCCTACAACTTTTCCACAGACGCCAGCTGGGTTCTGCCAGGTCCTGCATCTAATATGAACTTTATGATTACTTTTTAGCTGGAGCGTTTTTGCTACTTTTCAGATGATAATCAAACGAGGTTCATAGCAACTGGCAATTACATTGTAAGCAAAAAAGCTTTTACCACTTTTAGACGAACTTACGCAAAATAAAAGCAACCCCTTCACCTGAATTAAACAGTTTTGTTTATGCTATCAAAGACCATCACAAGAAAATCAAACAAATATGACATACCTTAGAAAAAAATTTGTGCAACTGTGATTTGCACAATGTATCTATAGACAGCGGCACAACTATGAACACTTGATAAAAGCCAAGCCATTAATGCAAACACCGTGGAACCAAATATTTTCGTACCTCTATTTTCTTCAGCTTTTCAAAACACTTGTCAAGTTCAACCTCTCGAGAATTTAGCTTTATCATCAAAGCCATCTGGGAATGCTAAAAAATAAGAACAAATCGCATAAAATTAGAGCAATTCTTGTAACCAGAAACTTGCTACAACAGCTTCACTTGATGTAGTAGTAGCGTTGGAGAGTAGTTATTCTATAATGATTTGCCGAAACCATCTCACCAATAGCAGTATTTGTAAACCTTTTCAAATCACTTCAAAACATTTAAAAACACTTTTCAGAACCACACCAGTGGATTCACAAGGATGTAACCTTTTTTTCTAAAATTATACTGTTGGTGTCAAAATCTGAAAATGAGAGGTAAACTGACTTCAAGCAAAAAGCACTGTCCGTGTTTCTGCATAAAAAAGCTTTCTTGACACGACCCAGACATCTTCAAGAATTTTGCTCTCTTTGCGGTTTGACTTCGGTATTTTCTTATCTATTTGCTGCAGAGCTGTAACTTGATTTTTCATGCCAACACCATGCTGTACTTCAGTGGTGGTGGTATTTTGGCATTATGCAGTGTGTGATAGCCTGCCAGCTCATAGTTTACGGCCTATCTTGCATAGTTCTTTAGTGACTTACCAGTTTTGGTCATTGCCTTGCAAATTTTGCATTTTTACTTTTTAATCTGTGCAACTGACAATGCTTCTTTGAGTGTTTAACCTTCCTATTTTAATAAACTGTGGCCTGATTTTTGTGAAAGACTTCTGTGAGTCTTAATGTGCAATATTTTGATGTGGAGCAATTACTACCACAGCAGGTACAACTGAGCCTCTCTAGTGGTCAAGCAATTCTGATGAAACTCAGTACAATGCTAGAGTAGCAGAGCATTAACAGGCATGAAAACTGTATCTACAATATAATTCTGTATTTTCCTATTTTAATGCACTTAAAATTAAAAAGTTTGCAACAGGCATTGCAGAAGTATTGCAACGTTAGCTTATCCAGTCTAGATATCTAGCTACTATTATCTGCAGAAGTTGCACTTCTTTCTTATGTAATTAATTTTCCACAATGTTTACGTGAACATTTTCAAGTTTCTCCATTTATTCACTCCACACAAAACTTGATAGTTAATGTGTGGCTTATAATCTCTATAAATATAACATGGAAGAAAGCATACCTGCATGGATCGCAGTGTTTGTTCTAGCTGTACATTGACATCTCTTGCCTCCAAATACTTCGACACAATTTCTTTGTTCTTTGCTGATAGAGCACAAGCTTGTCGAAACACAAATGACTGTGCTGCAAATATACAGAGGAAAAATGCTCAAACATCTCACAAAAATAAAAGCAGCTGCATATATTAGATCTCATTTTTATACATACATAGTGAGCCATCAGCCCCTATCTGTTTTGCATGTTAATTCGATAGAGCTAGCTGTGAAAGCATTAAAATTTTGTCTTGTTTTTCAAAGAAAAGAAATAATATGACATGCTTCCTGATTAACCAGATAGGTCATGGTGCTGTAACATTCCTAGCATCCATGAAATGGCCTGCAAAAGTCTGGATGTGAAAATTTGTGACAACCCACTTTGGGAATACACAAAGAATATTGTCTAAACAATATTATCACTCCAAGACAAATTGAAGGAAGCTGTTACCATGGCATTTGTAACAATAACTCCTGCTGTGTTGAGAAAAACATCTCACAGAATATGGCTTCACATAATATTATGCAGTGAGAATGAGGGACAGCACACAGATACACCACATAAGATTGGCCCACCCTGTACAAATACATTAAAAAAGCTTTTTGTAATTAGTCAAATTTAGTTGTTTGCACATAACCAAATAATACAAGCAACACCCACTAAGATTACTAATCAACAAAGCTAACTGTAACTTGAAGACTGAAAACAATTTGAAACGAGATAAATAACCAAACATTTACCACTGCTATTGCAGATTAATTCTTAACACTTTGAGAGCCGGTACGGGCTACGGACCTGGTCGAAGTGTCAAAAGACGCGTTAATATTCTTTGACAAAAATTGTGCAGATGACTAGCGCAAACAGAACAAAAGCAATGTGGGCACAATATGAACTACTCACATAGAGCTTTTTTTTGTTTTACACTCCTGAGGATTCCAAAACTCTTGTCTAGCAATTGACTCTGTGCCTTGCTATTACGAGCTTGACGTGCTTTTTTAACAATCTTCCGCAACCTTTCTTGAGCACTGTCTGATTTTTCATGTATATCAGTTTCATTCTCATTACCTGAAAAATCCATGGAAACAACCACAGCACTTCAAACATGCAATGACTCTTCTTTAGATCTGAAAAACATCCCAAGAAAGTAACAAATACAACATTAAGACTTTGATAAAGAAATAAGTGGAGGAAAGTAAACTTTTGCAAGAATTGGGCTGTTTTCATTAAACTGCAACTCAATAATAATTGGGGAGATATAAATAACCATAAATACAGCATCTAGATAAGATAAAATGTGTGACTTAAGAATGACTTATGAAACTTTGCCAAAATTTGTGTAAACTTCGATACTTAAGCCTACATGCATAAACTAACATATTATTTTTTTAAATCTTGAGGATGAAAAATTTGATACCTGTCACAATTAGGTAACAGAGATAATCACCATTCGGTTTGCTAGTTGGATATCTGGTAAGATACTGTATTTTTCGGACCATAAGATGCACTTAAAACCCTTTAATTTTCACAAAAATTGGAAGTGCGTCTATAATACGGTGCACCTAATGCATGAATCTGGTTGTGTTTTTCTCAGTGTTTTATTCGAACCATGTCATGGTCATGCGAGGCATATCCATAGTCACTACCTGAAAAAAACTGGTTTGCCCTATCAACAAAACACACTTTTCTTTATGGAAGTGGTTAGATCCACCGCACATGACACAGTTTAAACAAAACACTGAGTTTGTCATGTCATCAGCACCATTGTGGTAGCGTATCAGATGCGCTTACGTATGCTGTGCAAATGCCAGTTTTCGTTCGGCTCTCACCTTGGCGACTTTCATTTTGGCAATAGTGGTTGCAAGTTTCAATTCATGAGACCTGTTTTTCTTTACTTTTTTCCAAAGTTTTAAAACTATTGTGTTTAGATTTATTGTTTACATTTGGGGTTTAGTTTTATTAGGGGTTAGGTTTAGCTTAAAGTTGAGAGCTTAGCTCTAGAGTTTAGTCTTGGATAACACTAAACGAAGGGCCGGCGAATTGTGTTGCCAATGGAAAATATGAATTTTCAGTGGGGTGCCTGCTGCACAGAAGGGCAGGCCGGCAGAATGCACTACAGGACAGGTCAGTGAGCTGCACATTAAGCTTGGCTGCAGAAAAAAGCAGGCCGGAGGGCTGCTCTTTTTTCCAGCCCGCCGAAAATCAACGTTTTTCATTTGGAAACACAGCCCTCCAGCTCACCGGCCTTCTAATTAGTGTTATCCGTTAGTCTTAGGGTTTATGTTTTGGGTTTAGGGGTTAGGTTTAGTATGTTTTTACCAAGCCTAGTGCACTCTACTAGTACTACTATACACACTCATCGTGCGTTACTGTCATGTTACAGCCGGCAGATGTACAAGTTTTCAAATATTAAGGTCCACTGGCAGACCTACAGCCACTGCCTTTCTTTACATTATTGCTCTTCTATATCATCAAATTCAATGTGCATGCCTTTTATATTACAGTAGTAAGTTTTAGACAAGAATTCAAACAAAAGTGTATGCGGAAAAAGGAAAGTTCATACCCTGCTGGTACTGCATGCTCATAGACCCTTGTCAGAAAAAATTTTAACATTGAACCTAGGATATGAATTTCTGATAATCTTTTTTCAGGGTCATATCTTTCCAACAGAAAAAATTCAGAAAGAACCAGATTTAGTCTAGCTTTGGTTTTAGATTTTAAAATAGCCACGCATGTCAACTAAATCTAAAATTTCAAAATCTGGCTTCAAAAACGCCTAATTGGCAACCCTGTCTTTTTTGCCCAGGATTGCTACAGTAGCCAACAGTAATTAAGTCTAAACACAGCAGACCTTTCTTACCTAGAAAAATTAAAAAAAGAAGTGACTACAGTTACGCCTGGCCTGACGCAATTCAAATAAAAGGGTTAGCTTGAGTTTGTCATTCAAACGGTGTGGATCTTGTAGCCTAGGGGTTATGGGTTACGGCTGCTATGCCAATGGTTTTCAGTTCGACTCTCACCTTGCCGACTTTACTTTTTATTAGGCTTATGTGTTACCCTATACCTTTACAGGTTAGCCTTAGCTTAGGGTTAGGTTAGCACTAGGTTAGGATTAGGTTAGCCTTCAGCTTAGGGTTAGGTTAGCATTAGTAGGTTAGGGTTAGGATTATTACGGTCAAGGCTAGTGGCTACGGTTACTTAGGTTTAGGGTTTTATCTTTCTCATTAGGCAGTGGCTATAGATACGCCTGTGGATCTTGAAATTAGAAAACTTATTAATACGCCATCTGTGACGTAACAGTTAGTGAGTTACGCACGACGAGAGTGCAGTAGGCTTGGAAGAAGGGAAGTAAATGTAAAAGATAAACCCTAAACCTAACCTTAACCCTAACCTAACCTAATGCTAAGATAACCCTAACCTAAGCCTAAGCTAAACTAACCCTAACCTAATATGCTAACACTAACCCTAAGCTAAGCTAACCGTAACTTAAACCTAACGCTATCCTCTATCCCTACACCTGTAACCTTAACATAACACTAACCCGTAAACGTAAGCCTGAAAAAAGTAAAGAAAAAAACAAAACGAAAGTCGGCAAGGTGAGATTCAAACCCAAAGGCATAGCGCATAACCATTACACTATGCAGTATGATCCACGCAGTTTGAATGACAAACTCGAAACTGACCCTTTTGTCAGGACAGGCATATCGGTAGTCACTTCCTTTAGTTTACCTTAACTTCGTTTCTACCAAGCCTACTCAACTGCACTCTCGTCGTGCCTTACTGTTACATCATAGGTGGCGTATGAATAAGTTTTTGAAATTTCAGGATCCACAGGCGTACTGTATCGTATGTGTATCTGTACTCCACTGCCAGTGACTCTGTGCCATTGATTAAAAAATAGAGTCCGCTTGAAAAAAAACAATTTTTTCGGCGGCTAGACCAATTATCCGCTAGAATTTAACGGAATTAAGCCGTTAGATAACTTCTTTTGGAGCTAGACATGATAAAAATCCACTAAATCTAGCGGAAAATCCGCAAAATTAACAACCCTGTCCTCGCCTTCCAGTAGCAGTGAGTTTGAGAATGAGAACTTTATTTTTCCCGCTTATTGACACCTGCCCATATCCTCATAACGCTTCAAGCCCGGATCCTCACAACGCTTCTCGGTCCCTAAATCTTTGTCTCGTGACTGTGCATGAGTTTTTTGTTTATGAAAACATGCAAGAAGCAACATGTTCAACACAGGGTTTTCAAAAAAATTGCTCAAAAGAGGTCAGTTCAAAGAAGTAAGTGACTAAGCTTTCTCTGTTGTGATGCTATTGCAGCAAGCAAGGTGCTGAGCCTTGAAGATAAAATTAGAAGTACAAAATCTATCCATCATCCTTCTTTCATCCCATCAGTCCACTACCAGGATCAATACAACGTGGTGTGAGATTACATTTGTAAATTGTGAGTTATCGAGGTTAGAGACGTGGTGTTGTTGTGCCTATTTTACTGCAATATCTATTTTAGTGTGCATCAATATCAGTTAGTGGCTGTTTACTCATGGGTTTGTGCTTATTCATTAGTTACTGTTAGTGGATGTAACAAGCCTAGCAACTCTATTGCAACACGAGGTTTCCGTGACAAGAGGAGTGGCTAAAAGTTACAGACCATCATCAATACAGATGTGTGCTTTATTTCCTGCATACAGATTTTCAGCTTGATTCCCCGTGTTTCGTGTTAATCAAAGTTTTGCTTTTCGGAAACAAACGTTGAACAGGGCCGTGGGAACCGCCCCCCGCACCCCCCGGCCGGGGGGGCCCCAGCCATGTCTAGGGGCCCCGCCTCAGTTGCAATACTTTTACTGT
>JGI24159J19872_10001043_pt1 | contig 29003 bp, 16 predicted proteins | sample Ectturendosymbi4_FD_19872 | JGI IMG/M metagenome (IMG submission 19872)
TCTNTATTGTCTGTTTTTATCAACCTGCGTTCTGCAGAGTGTGTGTGTTCATACTATGGACTTCGTGTTTGCTATAAACAAATAAATTAAATTAAATTAAAGCAACTGGATTTGTAGCGTCTAGCAAAATAAACGAGATCAATAATGCATCACGTGTGTGATGTTAGCAAGTTCTAGAGCCTACTTTAGTTTGTTCTTTATGTGTGACCAGTTGAATTCGATCGGCATGTCGTTGCTGCTGGCCTTGTCTTGTTACGTCGAAGTCTCTTGACTTTGGTTCGTGTCCATGACCGATGTTTGCACTTTGTTATTTTCATGTTCGCTGGATTCACTTGAGGTTTCAGGTGATAAAGTAACGTACGTGATATCATCATCTCGGCCGCTTGAAGGGGCGTAACGAAGTTAAATGCCGCCTCGGAAATAAACAAGTTCGGCGTCCCCATGTTCGTACTTAAGGTCTTTCGGAAGCAAATGTACTGTACTGAAGAAAGTAATTGTGACATTGTTGGAAGATTTTGTCGCCCCCGCAGTCATTTGGCGTCCCCTATTTGGTTGCAGGCTTACAGCGATGTAGATCTGCTTCGTAAAATTTATTTCTCAATTGTTTATCGTCACCTCTACTACGTAATTCTTATTTGGGGCACTGCAAATAAAACCTTGTTAGATTCTTTAGTCAAGTTAAACAACCGAGCTATAAGCAATGTCTATAAAATTCACATCAATGAACAAATATCCATAAAAGATATGCATCGTTCCACTTATATTCTAGAGATAAGAACATATATAAATACAAAGTGGCTAAATACATGTACAAGATATGTAATCAGATGTTACCAAAAGAAATCACTGATGGATATGAATACAACCAAAATATCATAATTTTCATACACGACAACTTGATACTAAAGTGCTAATTATTCCTTTATACAAAACAGTTAAACAACAACGCGTTTCTGTTTACAGACGCCCCAAGCTATGGAATGGAATTCCGAAAGACGTAAAAGACCGCACCATACATATAAATAATTATACAAACAGCTCCTCTTTTAAATATAAATTCATTGATTCCCGGCATTTTGTACGCACTTGCTTCATTCGAAGCAAACAAACCCGTCTTTGTTTGTAAATAATTCGTTGCTTGTGTCGCTGCTCGTTGCAGTTCGATATTTGTGACGATTTTATGCACATGATCTGTTATGCATCTTGTGTTTTTCTTTTGTGCGTGTGTGTTTGACCTTTTCTATATCTTTGCGATAAACATAATCTTCGGATTGCCTTTATCCTTCTTTCTAAGGGTTGGCTGACGTGTTGACCTGGCGGTCATTTCGCCAACCCTCGCAATCTTTTTGTTGAACCACGCATTTTTCCACAAATCGCAAAAAATACTGTACAATTGACTGACTGGCTGACCCACAGTGATTCGACACCGGAGAATTGTGCCCCCTTCCCCTCTTTTCGTCCTTGGTTGCTTGGTGCATTGCTGGCCTGAATTTCATTTGCCATATACTCATGCTTGTGTACACGTTTATCGCTGGTTTCGGGCGAATAAACCTTCTGATATTACTATCTAATCAATGTTTTCGTAATGACAACCTAATTGTGACATCAATAACCGTACGGCATACCAGCCTGCACGTCAGTTCACAGTAACACAACATTTCTAGAATTAAGCGTGTGTACGTTGCAACCATGCATTTCATGCACTTATAAAGAAATTTAACATGTCATCTTGCATTCACAAATGTGCTGTAATGACACGAACTTCGCAAACAGCACAAACCGACCAAACACACTTAATGTGTCCGGCTTAAACCCCTCCGTACCGGTGTCGGACGTTTCCACTCCTGCTTGTACAAATGGGGTATGGCCTCCTCTGCGAACTGTGAGTGTGGCGCAGAAGAAGAAACCGTCGACCATGTTGTCCTCCAATGACCAATCCATCAACCTCTTCATGGACTGCACGACCTGACGGTTCTGGACTGCGCAGCCTAGGAGTTGTTTTGTTGAACTGACTCAAAAGAAGAAGAGTGCAATGAAAGAGTGACAGCTATTATTATGCAAACATTTGTGGCACCTGAAATCATGACCACAACAACTTTTGTTAAAAAGACAAGCATAACAAGTGTGGAAGTCGTGACGTAACCGAAAAATAAGAGTTTGGAAAATAATGAATGTAACGTCAGTGACTTATTTTTAGGAGAGAAGAAACATGAATATTCACTTGAACGAGAAAAAATAGGGAAAATTAAGGAACGTTTTATTAAAAACGAGCGGGAATTCTCAAATTTTGACAACGTAGGCTGCTATTTTACGAGAAGAGATTGAGTTCTTTCAGAAAAGCACTGTGAAGCAATGACTGAAATATTTATCCCCTGATGTCCAGTTATTGCGCTTTCCATCAAAAAGAGCTGATCGTTGCTTTGCAACGAGTCTTCCAAGTAAAGAAGAGAAACCACCTTGAACTCTCCAGTCAGCACGCTTTCTCCAAACATGTAGAAACTCTACGATGTAGATGTGATTGAAACCGAGTTAGTGTCACAAGTTGAAAACCGCAGGAATTTATATGTGAGTATCCTAAACTGCGCAAAACTTTTGATTGAGGCCAAAATATTAAAATCAAGAGTCGTGTACCTTGACAAGAGCGATATCCTTGTTTGCATTTTGGCCACAGCTACCCTCTCATTTATGCTCCGCCCTGACGTTCAGCTGGTGGTAAAATTTTTCAAGTTGCATAAACGAGTGCAACTGTAAACGTGCATTGGCCTTTTGAAGTAGGACCGGATAGTACAAACGCCTTTGAACTAACATTCAGGCCGACGTTAAGGCTTTCGACAAGGGTAGAACTTTGGCAATGAGCGACTGCTCTCCGCAAATATTTGTGCATAGACTGTAATTGCGTATACGTCGAATGCTGTAGATTCGTGTTGTGCAGAAACAGCCAAGGTGCGGTGTGTAACCCTCGTTTGAAAAATTTTTAAAAATTATCTGCGCAGTTTTTAGAGCTACAGAAATCGTGCAAATGCTTCACGGTTGCGGACCTTGAAGAGACTTTAGATGAATCAGCAACTGTTTCAGTCATGTGAACATCGGTGGATGATATCAATGTGGCGGAACTCTTTTGCAGAAATTGTAGGACGAATGAGAAGAGACATGGAGAAAATTGTTCTGCGGCGTAGCAGAACTTGTAGTGAAACACACTGATATTTACGTAGACTTGCGCCACTTCCTCATCTAGTAGGCGGCTCAAAGTGTTCATGAAAATCGTTCGGAATACGGTCAAGTTAAAGGGGTTTCTTCCTGATGCGAAAGACCTGCCTGCGGTGTGCATGTCGCAAACTGATCGCAAAACTCTTTCTAATTGGGCGAGAATTGGTGCTCCAAATACTGCAACTGTTGTGGAAGAACATGCAAACCCCTCTAATTTTCGTGGTAAGCACCAGGCAGTTTTAAAGATTTGGTAGTGGCCACTAAATCGAGAAAAACCCAATGTTTTTGCCGGGAATAAGTTCTCTTAAACGGCAAGATGATCTTCAAAGAAACTTTGCTGTATGATAAAACAAACGATTTATATAATGCGTTTGGCTTAGAGTTCCCAGATGATTATTGAACTTTTACTTCATGCCTACTTGGAATACCTTAGGTGTAGTTGTAAAGCACATTTTTTAAAACAAACATTGCCAAATAACAATAGGTAATCAATCACATTTATTAAGAACGCAAGGTAATTATTACATGTACATTGCACATATACATATTGTATGCAGCACAGGGGTATTATAATATGCGCAGGCCTATGCTTTGTTCCGATGAAATATTGTAGCCTCTATGGTGGCAAACGGACTATCTTGTTCACTGGCAGTACTTCTAACAGCTTCGCAAATAGGTCGCTGTTATTTTTGGCACATTTGTGGAAATCTCCACATGATCTATTGGAATAAGAACTGGTGATGCCTACTTCGAGGGTGAAATATATACTCTGTAAGATCTTTAGTGTCTGGCTCGTTGCTGGGAAAGGATTTCTTTCGATAGACAGTCCCCACAGGATATCTCATAGTTCGTGACAACCTGAAATTGAAAGCTTAAGAATGACTATTGTGACGACACAAGTGTTCTTGAATAGTTTACTTTTTACTACACAACTGTTAAGATGGAACAAATCTAGCCCTACATATTATTCTGTTACCGTAGTTACTTTGTTTAATCTTGATTCTTGAATGTTAAATGTAATTAATAGGTCAATAATGAACAATTTCACAACTGTTCCAGAACTTTCAAGGACGCCGGAAAATGCTCAAAGACAGCAACATGTTTTTGAGGCATCAAGGACATTACCAGTTTTGATAGCACATTTCAAGAAAAGTCCTTGGCGCTGAAGAACGTCTGGCAACTTTAGCATGGCTTAATCGCTGATAAACAACTACGTGACCGAAACCGATGCCAGCATGAGAGAGAAATGCTTGACAGCTTTGTGCACTTCCGCTACTATGACAACAAATCTATTCCGAGCACGACCCTAAACTCGCTGAATGACTTTGGAATCGTAGCTTTATTGTGTAAACCAATTTTGTTCTGTGCCGAAATCAGCATCAAAGAAAATTTAATTCTTTAGACATAGCATTTTAATTTTAGCGCAGGTTCGAGAAAACTTTTTGTCAGGGACGGATATTACCTGTAGCTATAGACGGTGTAACCGCCCTGAAAACAAAAGCACCATTACATTTCAATACGAGAATTTTTTATTCGAATTTATTCAGTAATTCTAACACGAGAACTTACTTTTCATATCTGTCGAGGGCATGGCCCACGTAGCTTATACTTCAGTTAGATTTAGAACATTATCGTAGTTCTTTGTTGCTGCATCACTCTGCTGTTGATAGTCAGAAAACTGCTATCTGAAGTCATGACAGACTTTACAGTAATTTATAGACGGTTTTCTTGTCTCTTTCGTTCATCTTCTGATGAAGATGGACGTCATGCAGGTATCACATGAGCCGTTTTCCAAGCTTGTCTCTTCCATGGTTCCGTTGAGGAGTGTTTCCATGAGCGGCCTTATTTGGTTAGGGCCTCTTTGTTTCCGAGACGTAACATCTCCATATTCACCCCTATTTAGATAGGGTGTGTTTACTTCCGAGGCCTATTTCGTAGACTTGCCTACTTGAGTTTCCATATATGGCTATTTTCCGGAATCGTCACGTGTTTGCCCTGTTTACGAAAAACGTCCATCTTCTTGTGGTGTGGCTGCTCGTCTTCTCAGATCTTGGTTTTCTTTTACTCTTGTGAGCTTACGCAAGCGCTATCGTCATAACTCGTGACGCGTTTCCAGTCCTATGCTTCATCCATATGCTGTAGTTGTGCAGCTTGGCTAGGTCTGAGGCTTGTCTGGATTTTACAGCCCAGTTGGCATTTTTCCAAGTTTTTCTTGGGTTTGTCATTAGGTTTCTTTATAGAGTTTGGACTTTTTCCCAAGAATCTGTTGTGGTGTAGATGTTCTCTTTTGAAGTCTTTGTGTCTTCCGAATAGGAATGCAATCTTCGCACGTTTTTGTTTTCAGCTTTTGTTGAGGTTCCTGAGCTGTTTGCGAAGTTACCTCAACAATTGTGAGCGAAAAATTTTGTAGTTGAAAGGAGCGACAGTCGAAATGTGAGTTGCGCAGAAAAGGTGCTTTGCCGCTGTGAACAATGCTGCAGGTCAGGCTTGCACAACTCTGAAAGCTCGGAGGGCCAAATTATCAACATATATTTGCTGTGGGCCGCAAAAGTCTGTTTCATTTCGATGTAGAGATTTCGTTGTGGCGTGGAAGAAATTCTGCGAACGACAAGTACTTATTCGAGGTCGACCTTTTGCAACATTTCTTACAATTGAGGAAGTTCTCGCGGGCCGCACGAAAAAGTTCGGTGGATCGTATGTTGTGCAGGCGTGCTGTAGGTGCTGTATCTTCTCTTCCACTAAAAGCGAAAGGTGGCCTTTGTGAAAACCTCCCGGACGCTTCGCCAATACATCACAGCCTGCTAGTGACTCAACTTTCGGCATGACACGATGCACATTTGTTGCTCACGCCAGACTCTGTGAACGATAAATTTTAACAAAACTGCCGATAACGAGGAGTCGGCGCAGAACGCCAGATTTCCTGTGCTGGTTCTGAGCCCGTGATCGTGGCTTACCTACAGCAGTCTTTTTTGAAGGCAAAACTTACGTAAAGAACATCGAATGAACAGCCTTGCCTTTTGACAGAAAGCAGCTTTTTGGTGTCCAATTCCATTTGCGATTCAGTGAGATCGAGTAGTTGGTCTCAACGAGCCTGACAACCGATGGCACTGAGTTCAACAAGACTTGACCGGACCGGTGTGAAACGACGCCCCAGCCTCGAAGTTCAGATTTCAGAGAATGAAAACGGCAGCGAAACAGAGGCGTTGCGGTCAGCAGGTTGGTAAAATGGATATGTTGAATGATAAACGCGATAAAATCTAGCATACCGCTTCGTGACGACTTGTAAAACAACATCAACCCTCCAGGTTCAAAAGTTGAAACTGCTGACAAAATGTTTCTTCAAGTTGCTGAAAATTATGTAACTATGCACACTGACCCTGCACAGTATGGACTGAATGCTTCAAATGACCTTTGCGTGAGCTCGATCAGCCTAGCCGTGCACTGCGGTCCAGACGAGACAAAGAAAAACTCGATTTCCCGCAGTCACTCTGCGTCCTGCAAATTTGTTTGCACAATTTACTGTCAAATAAATATTCTAAACAATGACGTTTCGATTTTTGAGTTCTGATCTGTGCTTCGGCAAAATTGGCCTTTGCATCTGTTGTTCTAAAAATCACTGCAGATAGGTTTCAAATTAACGATTTGATTCTTTGTGTTGTGTGCTGTGTTTAAATCTTTCAGTGTGTTCGTGATCGTAGAAGCGCTGTGGGCAGCGTTCCCTACAAAGGTGCGCAACTGCGCATGCGCAGTACCACCAAACCATTTGCGCAATGAAATATCATTCTCGCGCACTTGCAACATTCTAAATTTAATATCGTATATATGTCGGATAACCCTTTTAACTCTTGAAACGTTTCACTGTTTGCGTGTCTACATGGCTGCGCCATTGGACGAGCAGCAAAACCAACATTTGCTCTGTGTGATATTTTCTTAGAGGAAACGCTGTCCGGGTGATTCCGGAATTTGCAGATTCCAGTTTCGACGAGAACGAGATAAATTCCCGCTCCACTATACAACCCTGGTGATTTTTCAATTTCAGACTAGTTTCAGACTAGTTTCAGACTGGTTAAACATCGATATTTGATGCGACAAATATTGCCACATAGTGCAAACAGACATGGTTCAGATGAACCAGTCTCTGTAGTGAAAACATTTATGTGCGCTAAGGTTTTATAATTTGCAATGTGCGAACCAGCTGTTGCCGGTCATTTGTAAGTAAACATTCATCCGGTTTCAGGTTCTTTTCCTTTTAGCTAAGTTTTAATAACGAAAGGAATGATGTTGTCCAAACCATTTTATCGTTATTGTTTTGTACTCTGGCTGCACAGCACTTAAACATGGACCGCAAGCAAAAATACAAAAATTACAAGTTACGAATGTGTAGCAACATTCAGGAAACCGTGATTTTTCAAAGGATATTTCCATGAAACATGAATATCAGTAAATTTTGTTCACGAACAGGTATATGAAACATTAACAGCGACATTCCAATTGATCGAAAAATCTTTCAACAATTTTTGAATAAAAATATCGCAATTCCAATTGAAAAGACGAAACGGTTAACGCCTAAAGGATATCCCTGTCGCGGCTGCAGCAATTTTTGGTTTGGGTCCGCCAGTTGTAGACCAGGGGCTCCCAACCTGTGTACCACTAGTGGTACGCGAAGGTCTTCCAGGTGGTACACGAGTAGCTTCTTCTTTTTTGGCAAAAACCTGGATTCACAGCTTTCTAGACAACGTATCGGTCTTTGCTTCTAAACAAATAAATGTTCCTGTAGTCTGCTATTTCTATCGCATCGCGCCAATATGACTTTCGATGCTCTGTTAGCAAATTCACGCCACGCATCGGCCAGTTGGTGGAAGGTAAATAAAAACAAAACTCTCATCGAGTTTAGTTGTGGTATTCTATTGTTATTTTAAAGTATATTATTCTTCTGAATAGACGAAGATTCGATCAAATTACTTTTTCGGGAAGAAGTGGTACGCGTTGAGAATACGGGATGCCAAAGTCGTACGTGATCGTATATAGGTTGCTGACCCTTTTGTAGACTGCGATTACCACTCAGCGCTCCTGCCCACGCATATCTTAAATTTTCTTGACCCCGGCCGCGGACAGGTACCGGGCCACGGATCAATTGGTTCCGAGCCGCGAAATTACATAATGTAGTCTGGTGGTGAAATCTGGGAGGATGAGGGAGAGGAGAAGAACTTGTGAGACTTAGCGAGCGCACGAACGTGCCGCAGCCTTTTCTGGTGGTTTAACTGGCAACTTCATTTCAGCTGTGGAGAAATAACAACCATCATAGAGTGCGCCCCAGGCCGCGGGAATTGTCAAACGTTGACTGCTCCGCAATTACAGAAAGGTTGGGGACACTGCTATTGACAATGGTGGCGGTGCTTTCCCTTCAGTGCTCTTTGTGCTTATTCCATACGCGCACCACGTGCACTGCGCATGATCACGTGTTTCGATTAACTGAGCACCACGTGATGGTGGCTAATTGTTTTTCCTTGCTGAAGACGAACTCAAAGCACTCAAAATTTGCATTAACTTGTCTTCAGTCCGCACGCTGACGTGTCCGTAAATGCATTTCTCGTGATTTGGAACTTGTGTTTCGACGGACTTAAAGCATGAAGCGACAGGATGTCGCTGTACGAATACTCTATGATTTTTGTCTGTCACATCTTAGTTTGTCAGTGGTTTTTCTTAACGCTAAGACGATCTAACTATTCACACACATGGGAAATGCGATCCGTGTTACATGTTGATTTCTTGAATATTGTGTTGCTGTCATAGATCGTAGAGAAAAAATTTTGGGATACAATTTCCAACTATTTTTGTTTTTCAATGTGAAAGAAAGTGCTGTACATCTTAAATCTGATCAGGATTACTTTAAAGAAATTACTCCAGAAATGTCAAAATTTCTTAAAAAATTATCTCTCTGACAAACTAGGTAACGTTTTGCAGAATTCTCGTTTTGATGCCAAGTCTACATTAATCACTACAAAAGTGAGAGACTTGTAAGCAAAAAGCGCTTCCACACCTTGCTATGGGAATCTGTGGAAGGTCAAAATGATCTTGACAGCGACAATATGCACAAACAGAAAGTTATTGACTTCTACTTCATGGTTTGATCAACATGTTTCAACTTCGTCGTTATCTTACAGTGTAGTCGCTAACAGGGATTACTTAACTTTGTCTCGATGACAAACATATTCACCTCATCAAAGCTGACTGACTGGCCGGTAGAAGTAATTGTAAAGAACTTTACTAAAATGAGGTTTTATTTGGAAAATTTACGAAAGCTTTTGAACATCACATGGAGTCTGCTCTCATCCTCATTTACCATAATGCAAATTTAGTTTAACTCAGCACTTGCAAATCTTGATGCTGATGAAATCTCTAGGTTCTCGTTATATGAAAATTTTCGTTCTATATTATGTCCTAACTGTAGGAAAAAATCGAAATCGGGGTGATGTTTTTTACTTTCTTGGGTGAAAGATACGATTCAAGACAATTGTGAAAGAAACGGCGGGAAGAAAATGCTACATAGATATTAAATGATTCATCAAAATTTGGAAAGCACTTCCTGAAACTTGGCAAATGTGTGATGATCTGTTGTTTCTATTTATCTTTCCGTCATTTTTACAGCAGCAAACAGGATTACAGTACTAGAAAACCGGGAGAAAATTTCAAACAAACAATAGTGGTGTTGAACATCAAGGATTATGCAGCCAATTACTGAGCTAAGTGAAATCAGAAATCAACAGCGAAACCTCATTTGGGACAAGGCAAGAATCTTGTCTGGTTTCAAATTTGGTGGGTGCATCGCATCATGCTCAAACATTTCATTATAGTTTTTCTACATCGTCAGCAAGTAAAATTAATCTTTAGAATATGTTCCAATATGTTACTGAACAACATATTCTGATGTTTTTCGAATTTCATGCCGCACGATGGTAACAACATGCGATGGAATATGCAGGGTAAAATTGAAAAAAATTATGTTTATGCTGCTGCGAAGCAAAAACTGCCGATTCCATGAAGGTGGGTTTCAAAAATTGAGAGTTGCGATTCAGATTTTACGTAACGATGAAAGATATTTACAATACCCGGTTCGGTTTGTTCGATTGAAACGTCAGCAAACAATACGAATAGCGTGTGAAGATACTAATCAGCCCAATTGCAGTGTTTTACCAGAGGAAATAAGTATTTATTTGCAAGGAAATGACATGCGCAGATAATCATAAGAAACAAAATAGACAACAACCGTAACACTTATTCGTACAAATATTTGCAAAGACTGTCCAGACACATTTTGTCAAGACAGCCGTGGATACATTGAAGATCTGCTCGTTAGTGAAGAAACGGCCAGGTTAAATCTAAGGATTTGAAAAGCAGGGACCAACGTTGTACATTGTGGAAGCAGATGTGAAAGCACGTTATCCAAGTTTGCGCAGAGAATCATTGACTAAAGCCCTTGAACATGACCTCGAGGAGCATTTCAATTTCAACACCACGGTCCTTAAAATCATTGCAAATATTCAACAAAATTTGCCGTAAGAGCGGTGTTACTGTGATGTCAGCCAATTATACAGTATATCAAAAAAATTATCGTTTAAACTGTGACATTTAAAGCTCTACTTCTGCCACAAGTTTTTGAGGAGTCAACCGACTGAACTCAGCCTCCTTTACTTTGCGCGATTTCACTTATTCAAGTAATTGGTCTCCACGAAGGTGACGGAGGTGAATCGACCAGCAATTTCTTTTCGATAAGCAAAAAAGCTGTTGATCGATGGAACACTCTACTTATAACTGGTGATAATCTCTCCGTTTCATCAACAAACGTTACTGTGCTTGGTGCATGGCCTGCTACAGCCGATTATTGATACTCTAAATGATGCGGAACATTTTTGTAGTTTCATCGATGACATAATTTGGATAACCACATCAAAAATGTGTGATTGACGCATTCGACAAAGAATAGTTTCAGCATTTGCGAACAGTGGCTTGGAACCAACATTTCGTCAAGCTTGCACAGCCGAACAAGTGGGCGAAGTGGAATTCCTGGACGTTAATCGCTGCATAACTTTTGAACATGATTTCTGATTTGCCACTAAAGACTAGGCAAACCCACAGCTGAAGGAATATAATTCATTAACGGTGAATCACAATATCCAAAGAAGACGTTTGACTAAATTGTATTCGCAAAATCAATGAGATTGAGGCTGCTCAATTGAGGGAAAGAAGATTGCTTCGTCAGCCCAAAACGTTTTTGACGATAAACGATACGCTGAAACTTTTCTTTGGACATGACAAATGGCATGGTAGTAATGGCATGAAATTGGGAAGGAAGACCGCTGCCCAAAATTATGATAAGAAAGATGACCCACAGGGTTGGGATACATCTTTACCCACCTGTTAACTCTTCTAAAAAATAAATTAAATGTACAGGCATTGATTACCTACTAAAGGCCTAAGACGATCGCGCAAAAACAATTAATCGAATACAAACAACTTGCATTAAATATGACAAAGAAAATCGCGAACCGAGGGTTCTTGATGAGTTTTCAAACACTGCGCACATTGTGGTTGCCATGGTAAACATAACAAACACACGTGTTTTACAAATCCTGAAGACAACAAAACTTTCTCGCAGAATCAAAACCGGACATCTGCAAACTATGGTATTTATGTGGCAGCTTGTGTGATATGTTATCGACAGTATGTTGGCCAAACAGTAAACACATTTTCCACAAGATTGTCAGCACACCCAGACCAAAGTACTTGGAAAAACCAGGTAAGAGGGTTGACAGCGACCAATTTGCCCTAGCACGGCATTACAGGTCCGTAACCAGGTTTTAAAGCTTGGAGGGAAAAACATAGTTTTAGGAGTGCCAGACGTTTGTTTTTAATATATTACATAATAAAATTTTATCTGGGCAAAACAAGTTTTGAGGGACACAAAAATGGAGGACACTGGTCCCTAATGCCTCCCGTGGCTATGGATCTGCTGCACTATATAATGTTACATGGCATCTTGCTCTGTTGCTTTTGTGGAAAAATCCTGGGTGGAATCTATTTATGTCTACTGCCTATAAAAATGAGAGTCTGAATAGACTCACACACAAATTAATACTCCTAGCGTGCTCCTTCCTCTTGTGAAATACATCTTGTCATCTTTCTTTTGCCAATTTTCGATGCACATTTATGCCATTCGATTTGTTAATTTCTTTGATTCCCCTACCTTACCATACGTCTAGATGTTTATTTACCGATTTTTGTGCTTCCCATTCCAACGCTGGCAATTTTGCTCCCCTCTAGTGTACAGTACGTCACTCAAACGCACGCCCTCAGGTCCGTCCTGGTGATATATATCCCTCTACTTGTTTTGGCTGAGTTACCACCTTGTTGCTCATAGCTCTGATTTTGTTACTGCTCTACAATTGGCGCCAAACAAGTTCTCAGTTGTGGTGAAGGCAATTATATAAGAATGACGTATTTCACGCCTTCACTTGCTACGACTTGTTTGTATTTTCGTCTTGAGTTTGCTTGACTCCTCCCCTTCGCTTTAGCCCTTTAGTTGTTTCCTCGTACGCATAGCTTGCAGATTTCAGGACGGCGGTTGCGTAGAGTTACGTGAAATATATTTATTTTTACAAAATTTGTTGATTGATTTAACTTCGACGCCTTTGTGGGAACTAGTTGCTTGAAATCACAAAGGAAAAAGAAGCTTGTCAGCTGCAAATGTAACAAAAATCGTGGTTTGTGAAACTTTTCCCGGTCGGTTTTTCCAACTGTTGCTTATCGATTATGACCTTTCAGCAATTTCGATAACCGTACGTCCATGATTATCTCCGAGGTCTGGCTAAAGCCTAATGGTGTTGACACTCGTTTGGTCCTTGGCTTGGTTCTTGTTTCAAGACGAAATCGATGAGCCAGTCATCTTTCCTGAAATAGAGAGTGGAGGGAAAACGTGATAAGGCTTAGATAACAGAGTTAGGTTTTTGCAACCAATATGCATGTTCCGTTTCCCAGTGTGGTGTTTTTAAAGTATGTATAATATTAAAATAGTTTAAACTGAGTCATGGGAACAGATTATTGCTAATTTTTGCGTTGCTTATCTGACGAGTCGAATGTTGAAGTTCTAAGCACGTCATGTCAGCGCTCAAATACGAAATCCAGAGAAACACATTGAGCCAGTTTATTTTGACTTTAAGGATATGAAATGCCTTGCTATCATCTGTACAATACAACAAAACTTGATTCATTAAAATTTTCACAAAGAATACTGAACACCACGTGTTCTGGGGCCACTGTTTCACAACTGAGAAAGAGCGGCGGCAGTTGAGTCGGCAACCAACGAGCACACGCGATTATTACACAATAACCGCATTGCAATCGCTAAGGATAGACACGTCAACAACAGTTTGTCAATTTAACTCTACTCTCTGATATGAAATGGTCACTGTGTAATACGACAAGATTTCAACTGAAACAGTTTCTGAACAAAAAACATAAATCAAGGCAACACGCAGCAAACAAAAACAAGCACACCAACACGTCACTAACACGTATACTTGAAGGGATGTTATGACTTTGTGGATATTGGTTTTGATTTCTATTCAAAGAAGCAATGCATGCAATATTTGGTGAATCCCCTACATTTTCGAAAAAACAACTTGTTGCAACTTATTTAATGCGTTTGCTTTTCAAACACAAAAATTGGCATGTACCTTGGTCCTTGCTTTTTCTGCAGCAGAAAATGTAGTTAAGCAAACGCTTGTATCCTTTTCTGTACTTTTCATTCATCACACCGTATATGATGAAGTTGACTGAAGAATTGCTGAGCGCAAGCCATGCAACTATCTGCATAAAGTAATCCCATGCTTTGAATAAAAATATAGTTGGGTTCGATTTGCTTTTGGGACACATTCAAGGTTTGATTTTCAGAAATGACAAAATTTACGCTTTTTGAACAACAGACCACTAAAAACAGAACTTTTTAGCAAATCAAAGCAACAAGTTCAAATAAAATAAAGGTGGTGTTTGCAACAATTTTTCCTGTCAACAGAAAGTCATGATTGCGTTATAATTGAGACGTTGAACTTTAGCACGCAAGTCTTGTGCATCAGGCACAAAAAAGGCGTGACAACGTTTCCTTATTCTGCCAACTATTATGAACAAACCAGATGGAGTTTTACCAGTCAAGCGTTAAAATCGTTTCATATTAATTGGGAATAGCGCATTGTTCAATTTTTGTTCCTCAATAGATCAAAACTTGCTGGTTCAACGTGTGGGTCATTTCATAACAAGTTTTAATCAAAACGAGAATACAGTTTCAAAAAACGCAGAATATATTCTTGGGCAATGAATTTCCTCTGTCTTTTCTTGGTGAATCTGTTAGGAATCTTTAGTGGGTGCAGAAATCAAGAGCATTTAGCTTCAGAAACTTGAAGGGTGTCCCACAAACAAACCAGGAAATCTTGGTTTATAAATTTGATTTCTATGTTGAAACTAGCACAAGCTTCAGATGGAATTTGCATTTATTCTCTGTATAGTGAAAGCAAATATTATGTGCTTGAGAGCAGTATAACATAGTTTAGCGTCAATTCAGTTTTCTCCAACGGTTTCAAAGTAAGTTCTGTTGTACCCTCTCAGTAGGTGCTGTAATGAATGCGCGATGCGGCAGGAACAGGATGTGACTGAGAATATTGCAGCACTTATTTTTACGTGGCGCGAACATGCAATAACAAAGTGAGCACGTCAAGTTATCTCTATAGTTACTTGTTGCCACAATGTGAAGGTGTTCTCGACTTCCACTCGGGCTTACGATCGTAACAGTTAACGTTCCCGGCGGAAAACATCTCTTTTTTTCAGAATCAGCTTCGTTTTCATGATCGATTAAATCGATCGAAATAGCGTCCTAAGGTTTTAACATTGAGAAATATATGAAGAAGTATTCTCGGCTTGTTGTAATATTACCCAGGCGCTTATGCGCCCGCTATAGACTCGAAACATTTGGAATTTAAAATTCTCTGCTGATTCATGAGCACAGTCTTTATTGTAAAATAAAGTCAATGCTCGGTTTATTAGCCATAAGCCATTCGTAAAAAGCGTCGCCTTTGTCGTTGTTGGCTAATGGATACCAACCACCAATGGCAGGATGAACTACAATGCAACTTTTTAAATGAATAGATTGAAAACTCCTTTTGGAGCCATATTTCACGAACTGAAAATTTATTACATTTCCAATTTCAATTGAGTTCTCAATATATGAATTATTCTCAAACAGCTATCTCCTAAAAATTAATAAACCCTCCAAAAACATTTATTCCTCACTTTTTGAAACTCATCTGGTGGGCCAGGTCTACCAAACATGATCACAAATCCATGTGGAACCCAGCAAAGAACAAATACTATCACAGTTGTTGCCAGGGTTTTGAGTAAATCAATTTCTGTTTGCAACGATCTTCGTTCTTTTCGGGCGAATGAAACAGAACCTGAGCACACACGTCTCATCCACCGTCCTCTTAATCTGACTTTCCTGAAAAAAAAGTTCTTAAATGTCACAAAATTTTAATTGCTTTCCAACCTTTGCGTAAATATATAAAATAAAGAAATTTTGGAAAGACATATTTTCGAAAACATTCACTATGACCAAACCACATGAAGATAATGAATGTTTTCGAAACAATTTAACTCTCGTTTTGAGTACCAACAAACAAACATTTCAACGAATGCTAGTCAACATGTGTCCAATTTCCTCTGGCATTTGATTTCTTGGTTTCAAAAAGTGTTGGCATTTTTAGCATTGTGCATCTTCATGTAATTTTTTTGATTGTTACTTTAAATGTATTTTGTCTAATACATTAGTAGCAACTTTAAAAAAACGCGAAGAATCAGCCTTTATGTTTTGTTCCTAAGCTTTTGTGTGACAGATTGCAGCAGTGCGCGGAACTCTTTCTGTGCTTGTGCTTTTTTATTATTACCTGTGCGAACAACTAACGTTTCCCAGCGCTGTTTGTTGGCATTACTTACGCTCCTTACTGACTTATATGTAGACCCTGCAGTGTTGATCTTGAAAACGCTGGTTTCCGGGTTGTTTCCCCTGGGCGATTTCCACGGTTACCGTGAGGTTTTGGCGGGAATTTCAAATCCCAGAACGTAGATACTCTTAGGCGTTTTGCAGCTTTAGGATAAAACGGTAAGCATGGCAAACGTTTTGCTGCCCTTACACTAATCAATTGCCAACATATTAAATCATTGCCAAAACATTCTAGGCTCCATGCCACTGCACTTTTTTGCAAAATTTTCACTTCCTGGGAAACATTGTTGAGACAATGAAAGCAGCTGACATTGGCATTAAGCAATCAAGGTTTATCAACCTGCCTACACATATTTATATAAACGTTTCTAATGCATCCTTACCTGCTTTCCTAGAATTTGGCTAAGCACCTACATTGCACAAAATCACAGTCACTGATGCAAGATCCTGGTCCTGCCTCGGTGGATCAATTTAAAATGACCAGCCTTTACAGTCTCTGAACCATAGAGACTTTGGATTCTCATTCCAAGACCTAATGTTATGTTAACTCAGTCTACATCTTTACACCGTTTGCAACAATGAAATTTAAAAAAAGTACATGTTCATTTCCGAGAACGTTTGAAAGCAAACACGCCCAAATTTACGTATGCCGAGAACAGCTGCGCAAAATCGTTCTGTCGTAGATTTACACACACCGAAAACAAAAGTGTGACGACGTGAATTTACGACGTGAATTAATGTAAAGGAATAAGTATCCACATCAGGACTCCATGAATTAATGAAAAGGAATCCTAATGAAAAGCTGATGACAACTTTCGAAAATCTACAACATGAATTAACGAAAATGAACACGTATCCACATGAGGACTCCGTGCAAATAAGCGCAGCTTTGATTTTAATAGTTTTCTCTGGAGTTGAAGCTACCTTGATTAACTCATGAAACGACCATGACGCCTGCATTCAGCTTACAAAGATTATTACTGTTGTTTTTTTACAGCAGATTTTTACTCGACAGTGTTGTTTCGTATGTGCGGCGTAAATGATTTGCATGATTTGATGTTTTCGCAATCACAGGAGCTTCGGTAAATGATGAATTATCACCTTTTTCAAGTGTATACAAAGAGTATGTAAAAAGCTAGTCGAAAAACAAAATTATGTTCCTTCCTTCTAGAGCTACATCGAATCATCATTGAAGGGAAATTTATATACAGACTTATGATTTGTAAACTGGCAGCAAAACTTTCACAACTACGCACTTTAAATACCTTTGTTGGAATTTGGTAAAGCTCCATGCGTAGTAGAATTAACTTTCAAAGACTTACTTGTATATCTGATAGTAGAAGAAAGCGTTGAGGCACACTGGCATAAACACTGCAATTACCATCAACATATAGTTGTAAAGATGAGATGCGTACACGTTCCAAGCACATACCATGACTATAGCATCGTACCTTTTGACGAAAAGGGATAAAGTAAAAATAAATTTGGATTTCAGTTGTCTCAAACAGATCTGTCTGCAAGATTGGCAAAAATGTTGAAAGCACTAAAGCTCGGAGAATAATTTAAGATTTGTATTTAATTTGTGTTCAAATACTTTGACGAAAGTTTAGTACGAAACCTAAGTTGAATAATTAGATATAGTAAGTTTGCAAAACTTGAAACGTAATGAAAAATTGTTTCAGATACTTCTTTGGTTTCGCATTGCATTTTAGAGTCAAAACTATGTCCAAAACAAATGTCATGCAGGTGCATTTTATACAGACATAGCTTGTTGAGAACTTTCATTGGCTGACGCTTGTTCTTTAAAATTGATAGAATGAGTGGAAATTCTGCGTAAATGTGTACCTAAACAACATCCATTTGCTTATTCATTCTAACATAACGAAAATAAAAGAAAGTAATGCTTAAAACCATCGATTCCTCCATGAAAATAATGTAAAGCAGATAAACTGATGAGGAAACAACAATTAATGATTGTAAATGTAACTTTGTTATGTTCAATGAAACGATAAGCAGTTTCATATTTATTGACCAGGAACAATCATATACATCTATGAAACATATCATTAGTCAAGTGGCTCGTCTCCAGAAAACCTACGGAGGTCAACCCATCAACAAAGTTTTTCACATGTGAAGTCGACTTCAGGTGATGTTAATCGCTCCTGAAATACGCAAACACCGATTAAAAGCTGAAAAGCTCAAGCATGACAAGGATCTTCCATGTATTCATGAAAAGCGTGAAACACCTTTTGCATAAATAAAAAACGGTTTTCCTGTTCATAAAAAAAGAAAAAGTTTATTAACAGACAACAAACAATTTGTTTGCACTCATGACCAACGCAAACCCTTATTTGCAAAAACATGATAGAGATTTATTTTGTGGTGTCAAGTCAAATAACAAAACAGCATATGACCAACAGTGTTTTAATCACTGTATTCACGATAAACAACATAAATTTTATGCGAAAATATTCGTGTAATTTTAAGACAAAAGGAACAGTTTTATTGTACTGAGAGATGTTGCTAGAGATCGCATTAAATTTGTGCAGAATTGTTTCTCGGAAAGCCATCCATGAATGCATTAATTTTCTATTTGAAAGAGAGCCATGAACAAATACTGTACTTGCACATGCACCGAGAAAACGTCCGTTTTTTAGGCTGTTCTAACAATCTCTCACTATTTAAAAATCGTAGGTACAAATACTGTACTTACACAAGACCCACGGAACTTGTGGCTGATGGTATGGCAAAAATATTTGCCCAAATCCATGTGCAAGCAACCATGAGGTATGATTTCGTTTCAGAGAATACACGGCTGTATGAACTATGACGCACTACGGCCCAGTACCTTTAAAAACACAATGTGTATCAAAACTTGCGCTTGTTTTCTTATATACGAAACGGATGTAGCTCACATTTGCAAATGCGTAGGAATTGAGTTGGACGCAATAAAGAGCTATGAAAGCACTTGAATTACATCATCATTAAATACATTCTTTTAAAATGACTTAAAGTTATCTGAATATATTTTGTTGTACCAAGCTTACCTATTTGCTGCGACTGCTGCTAGATTAGCCAATGAACACACAGAAGACACCATCACAAAATACCCGACAACATGGCAGAGGCTTTCTGGTAAGACATTGAAGCCTTTGATTCTGTTTGGAATGATACTTGGAAGGCAAATGCTGGTGACCTTGAAGACACGTTGGTAATTTTTAAAGAAAGGAATGGATTTACAGATTAGTTTTTCCAAAAATCCAAAAAATAAATTTCTGCAAAACTAATGTAGCAAAACAAAAACATATATCCATGGAACAAATGCAAATACCGAAATCGCGAATCAAAACTTAATTACAAGAAGGAATCAAAATTGCCCATTGGCATCAGCAATAGAATGGCACATGGGAGAGAATCATACTCACCAATAAGTCAGCGAAGGCCAAGTTGATAAGAAAAATATTTCCGTTCTTTAATGCTTGTTTTTGCAATATAATTGACGAAATCACAATCAAATTTCCCAGTGTTCCCATCAAGGAAATGATGACTAAGAAAAACACTTCAATCAGTTCATGCGCTCCCAATTCGACAAACGCTCTATCACTGACATTTGCATATGAAAATAAGTGTGGAGTAGTTGCATTCATGTTTCAAGCTGTAATAACAGTTAAGTTAAACTTTTTTCACACAATCAGATTTCCCTGTAACAATCATTATAAAATATTGAATGATGTTTGAAAACTTAAAAAGTGATAATAGTGCTAAGCTTAATTCACACAATCAGATTTCTCTATAGCAATCAGTATAAAACATTTAATGATATTGAAACAAGCTAATCTTCGTTGAAGACTTTTTCACTGACATCTTTCTACTTCTTTTTCACCTTTTTACTGGCGTTGTTGTCCTTTGTCATTACTTTGTACTTTCATGTATCGACGAGCTTTGATTTGTTGTTAACCACGACTACAGGTAGAAAGAGAATCCATGGCTTTAATCCTTTCAGCGTTTGAAAATAGATAACGTGGCGGATGAAACATCATAGATGGTGTTCCTGCACTACTCCGAATACTATGCGTAAAACGTTTAAATTGCGTTAATGTATATATCAACTGGAAAAATGTATTATTAACTGAAATTAATATTAAATTACTTATTTTGCAAAGCGTAAACGTTTCTCACAATAGAGACATATTGGTTGAAACTCTTTATTTGTTTTGCGCTGACTGCCAATTTTATCAGATTATGCAATACCACCTTCTTTCTCAAAACTTTTGAAAGTTGTTGAACTGCTCCTGGCATGGGATAGAACTACAATGTTAAGTTAAGAACTATTACCCTAGAAAATTATTGAACTTTTGTTACAAAGGCAGGTATTTGGTTGAGATTTGCTTTGCTGCCTTATCACTTGCATGCCCATCAAGGCAACAGTGCTGTATTCTATGTTCATGCACCCTTTGAAATCTGTGACGTTTTTGGTGATGGTGAAAACAGCGAAAGTTACTTCTGAAAGTAATAAATCACTGACGTCAGAAACAAATAGTGAGCTGAACGTGGGGGTGCATACGCCGGAAATACGTCCTTCCCGTAGCGGCGTGCGGATGAAACTATCTTTGGATGAAGCTTGACGTCGTGAGAGATACAGTATTTTACGATTTGTTTCGGAATTACAAGGTTTCTTTTTACTGTTATCAATCTGCCATCTGTATCTTTTATTTATTTGAAAAATATTATTATTTGCTGCAAATTGCTATGGAAATGTAAGTGTATAACACGCAACATTGACATCGGTTACATGCAAGTCTGCAGAAAGCAGAAGCAAACAAAATCACTATTCTTACTATTTTCCAAAAATTTATCAAGAAACAATGATGTTTTGAAACGTTACCTCCATAAATCATGAAACGTTGGACCGAGACATTTTGCAAAAGAATATTTTAGATGGGAATCTATGTTTGAATTTTATCAAAGACTGAAAAAGACATATCGTTGCTGGCTGGAAATACATTTTTTACAGCTGCAGTTGATCGCAGGTTTTTTAACAGTGTAGTTGGCCTTGCTTCACCACACAACCTCATTGAGGAGTGGATTGTACTTATCCAACGCACCTTGAGCGCGGTGGCGTGACGCGCCTTCTTTACGTCACATACTTCGACTGGCGCAGAATGTATGTAACGCATCCAACGAGGGTGAGAGTCAATGAATGCATGCATGTGTGAGAGCCAGGGTTATTTCTTCGTTTTTCGAGACGCCTCTAGCTTTTCTTTACGTTTCCCATTTGAGCTTATGCAAGTTGACGAAAAATTAAGATCATCAATTGCACATCTCCAAAGTGTTTCCCAGACCGGTCGTGCTGTCCATGTGAAGTTAAAGGCTTCCGTCAGCAGAATTTTTGCCACGAAGTGCCCGTTGTCGTTTGGACTTTTCTTCTGAGTTGTCTTCACCATGATCTACTCAAACCTTTCGAAGAACGTGAACTTCTCATGTTTCACCTCCTCCCGCCACCGGACTGTCATTCGCCAGGACACTTTACCACCGGTCGTAGTCATCATCGAGTCGTAAGCTTTTCTTCTCGTATTTTCGCCTTGGCACGTCGTGATCTGTATTGTCTGTTGTGGTTTCGCTATACGTTTTTCTGACTCTCTCTCGTTTTAATGCTTCCGCGGGCCACTGAAAACTCTGTGGCGGGTCACATACGGCCCGCGGGCCTGTGGTTGGATCACACTGCATTACACAATGCACAATGTCAACTGGTAGTACCAATTCTCGTACTATTTACTTCCAATATTGAAGTTTGGACATTTTTGTGCCTACTACTTTTTTATATGAATCGCCATTATTTGGTTTAATTCTTGATAACTGACTTAAAACAGAATAAACGCAATAATGAAAAAAAAAGTCGGCAGATATCGAGTTACTTCAAACGTTAACTTCCAACAAGAATTGAACTGTATCAAGCATGTCTTAGTTCTGTTTACATTTCATTCAAGTAAGTCTAAGCTTGCTCGCGCTAAACTTAATGACTCATTCCATTTTCGACTTTAGTAAGTCGTAAGAAGTGCCTTTAGTTAAGACTGTTGCTGAGTGCCATTATATTTTCTAACTGCGGTAGAAAAATAAAAACAATTCAGTAGTGATATGTTTCATGAATGAACGTGAACCCACACGTAATAAATGAATGTGAGTTTCACAACAGTTATTGATATGTGAGTCAAGCATGCTTTGTTCTTGCTAATAGTCTTACTTATTTGTCCTTGATTGTGAACAGAAAATGAAATACCGAATTGTAATGATTTGAGTAGAATTATTTTTTTTACCATAACAAATTTAGGACATACAAAACTAGGCTATTATGGTAGATAGGGTTAGGTTTGATTTTGGTTAGGTTAGTTTTAAGGTTAGGTTAGTGTCATTTCGGTCGGAAATCTGGTATGGAAAGCTTAGTTTTCTGAAAATAATTTTTAAAGAAAAATGTGTCCACCTCACAAACGTGATTTGGATGTATGAAATATAGTGGAACTCCACTAGCACGACCACCCGCTGGACGACAATCAGTTGGTCGTGTTAGCGGGGTTGAGGTGGTCGCGTCACATTTGCATTCCTAAAGGTTTCATGTATTACCACGATCACTTCATTTCTACAATGCTTTCCTTGATTGAAAGTTATTTAGCTTTGTCTTACGTGCTGCCATAGCCTATCGTTACTGTACTATAAAATCACACAAGGGAAAAAGTCGATGTTGGCAGTACAAATTGCAGAAGAGTTTACAGTATGAGTTTGTTACGTCACATTGGCACCAACTGCGCTTGCACTCATGCCTACATCCCTGTATCCACGATGCTTCAGGACAAGGTGATGCAGCTGAACAAATTGCTGCTGACAGCTTACCAGTTTTCCAGCGTAAGGATACCGATGGAATGTGTGGTCGTGTTACACAATGTTCGATTAGCGGTTTGTAACAGCTGGACTGTGGCCGCGGTCTGGATACCGGGGTGGTCGCGTTAGTGAAACAAAAGGTGATGCATTACCATAGGGAAGACTGCGTTAAAGTGGTGGTGATAGCGAGATGGTCGTCCACGGGTTGTCATTGTATATTCAAAACATTCCAGCGGTATTTTTTCAACATTTATTGATATGGTTTCAAGTCTCCAGCAATAAATAGAGACTTGAAATCAATGTGTTTCGTTCATATTCTGACGTCCATGTTAGTTGACGATTCGTTTTTCTTGCTCAAGCTTTTTTTGTTTCAATAATACAAATACTTCAGTTCGTTCATTTATTTTTTCCCCTATTGACGACAGTTTTGTGTATGTAAAAATGGCCCCTTATTAAATTTCAGCCAGGGGCCCCATATAACCTTAATCCGACCCTGGTCATGCGCGTACGCCTGCGCCCTCTCCACGTGTTCATTACAGCCAAGTCGTACACGTTCAGGTCTCGTTGAATCGTCGCCGCTACAACAGCTTGTTATTTTACGATCGTAGCAACGAGTTGAAGCATTTATGTCCGCAAAAGTTTGACGTATACGATTTTGTTGTATAGTAAATTAAAAGAATTCAATGCCAGTTAGAAATGCAAATTAGAGGATATGTGTTAAAACCAAAATGCACGCCAAATATGGAAAAAACTACAAAGGCTCGAAATTTTGTGAAAGCTTCACAAGCATGCTAAAACTCCTCACTACCTTCTAACAAGGCAAATGTTATTTCTCTGAAGGACAAAATTTGATTTCACATCAATTTCAAAATTTGAAAAAACGCCTTTGCGTTTAAAGCTTGCTCCAGGCACTGTTGATTGTGACATAAAATAATTGTTTCATAAGATAGATGCGTCCTGAATGTAGTGTCCAGGTTTTGAAAATCTACTTACCATTTACATCCCAACCTAGAAAACGTAAGTTTCCTCTCCCTCTAAGGATTAACGAGGAAAGTTATAGAGTGTTTGGAGGAAGGAAAATACACATCCTGAGGAGCACAATTTGAAATCATTAATAAAAAAAACGATTGTGCAAATTCCAAAGGGGAGGAGAAATCAATTAGAGGAATGCAACCTATGTTTCTGAGGTGAAGAAACGCGGTTTCGAAAAATGTTTTAATCAGCCTGCATTGTTAAGATCCGCAATGTTGGCTGTAACTGTTCGTTACGAAGCAGGGCATTGTCCTATTCGTTCTCCCAGTTAATTTATTGCGTTTTAACGCCTTTAACTAGTGTATTAGTGCCCAACTAATTGTCTAACGTCTGAAAAACATGTTTGTATGGTTGAGGGTGCAAATAGTTTCTACCGTTTGCTCAAGATTATCAAGCAAATTCATGACAATATTCAAACAGAGTCATTTCGTCAGCAAATCTTCGAAAGAATATCGCTTCGTATTTTTCTCTGATTCCTGAAATTTTGTTTATTTTTTATAGTTTCTTGTGATCACAAAATATAAGCTTTTACTATCAGTTTTCACCGACATGACGCTCCAATGATTAGCATAAAGCTGTATGTTTTCTTTTCAGGTGATTACCAACTTCCGTTACGATTTCTCACAATACTCATACTTAGAATATTCAAATATAGTTTGTGGTCTTAAAAGATACATACGCAACAAATTATTCAGAACAGTGAACGTTTTTTCAAGGTTAGTGTATTGCAAAGTTGTTAATTTTATTGAAGCATTTCACGGCAACAAAAACGTCTTCCTACAAACGTGGATTCAACCGCGCTTGTCAAGCCGGCATACAGTATTGAAATTTACTATACAGTAAAGGTGGAAAGAAAGTTGAAGCAGGCAGTACGTGCGTATACTCATTTACGGCTCTTTGCAAGGTTGCCAAATGCACAAACGATCAACAACAACACACGAGCTACGAACGCTATTAATAACAACTTCCTGCTTAGATCAACGGACTATCCCTTCACCGCCATCTCAAAGTACAGCTGAGTAATTAGTTTTACCTGTTTATATTGCCGTCCTGATATATTGCCGTCACGACGAACACAGCATGGTGATTACAGATATGATGGGTTCGTGCAGCTTTTTAGGTTCTGTGTCAAAACAAGATCTTTATCAAAATTGAAAGTAAAGCTGAAAAGGCATGTCCAGTTTTAGTTCCATGACACCCAAATCCACCTTTTGAAAAAAACTATTGGAGTCATGACACAAATCAGCATGTGTAAGGCGATATTTTACGAATCAATCGCGCATAATGAGGTGCCATCTTCAAGGAAAATCGATGCAAAGGATTCTAAACCATGAAATGTTTGAAAACGTTTCTGTAGGGACAACTTTGCTTAATACTGTTTCTAATTAATCATATTCTGATCCTCCCAAAATAATCCTTAAATTTCCAGAAATTGCAAACACTATCAAAATACGAAGAAGTCTCAGGTATGTGCAAATCAACACCGACAAATCTCACAAAAATAACCTCTATTTTTCGTAGGACGACTAAGACTAAGTAGGAAGCACGTTTCAGGATTTGAAATGACTCCAATGCTTTGAACCAAGTTGTGACAGACGAAATTTCAGCATTAGTGGAATGTGGAAGGACATTTCGTGTCAGTTGAAACACAAGACTAAGTTTTTGCACATTTGCCTTGACGTGATTTCTCACCGTGTAAGTTCTATCTTCTTATGTAACTAATGGTCCCCTTTTGATTGGAATTCTACACAGTGTATTCGGCTGACAAAGCTAAATGCAAACATCTAAGTGTGCCTTCTTGTGCCATATGTCTTTCCCTAACGAGTTTGGAAGAAGACTGATGCGTTTAGGCTCAAAATGCACGTTGCTGATTGGACCACGGTATCAAATAAATATCTGAATTGATAATAAAGACTTGTGTCCTCCCAACAGAACGTCACGGCAAAGACACAAAAAAGCAGTGGTTTCATTGGCATAAGTGGTTAGCCATTTATGTTCAACGTCTCGGAGACGTTTCCGAGGAAGTAAAGCTAAGCTTGCATGTTAAATACGTTGATGCTGCATGCATTTAAGAGATTATAAGCGAAGTTATTGGATGAAATGAAGCTGTAAATTTATTACAAGACGCGTACGGGAAACCACCGAAGGCGCATTTTGCACGGTATTTGCTGACGTCCTGCAAGAAGCAATCCCGACGAGACACTTGAGCAACACGTGCAGAAAGTCACAAGGTTAAAGAACCGATTGTAATTTTCTCTCCGTGTCTGCTTCGCAACATAAGGAAGAAGCTATACGAGAGGCTTTCATTGGTGGCATTGTATCGAATGAAATCATGCAGCGATTATTGGAAGACAATAATCTCTCACTCCATGATACGAGCTTTGCCACTCGGTCGCTAGAATCTACGCACAGAAACGTTGAACTGTTTAGCGTCAATGCACTTCGAGGTCCTTTAGTCTTTCAAGCTGAAGCTGTTTCTTCAACCCTGAAAACGTAAATGATGAACCAGATGAGGATTCAGAAAATGTGGACTATGCCACAACTCTCTGGAAGAGATATGCTAACTGTGGAAATAAGTCGCCAACGCAACGAATGTCATGCTCGCGACGTGTTTGGTTTTACTGTCAACAAAAGACACAATTTTATAAGATTTTCCGTTCTTCGCGTGGGGTGTCCATGAACAAGTGTTCTACTGCAGTTCTTATGGAAATAAACGCCGGTGTAAATGAACGATTTACCCAAAATCGTGTTGTGTGGCACAGGTTGTAATGTTTTTTTTCCCTGGCAACGGCTCAAAAGTATGGTCCTAGACTGATTTATAAAATCAATAAGTCTTGGACAGAGTTTCCAATGTCTCTGTGGTTCAGAGACTGTTTGAAAACGTGGTTCTTTTGAGTTGGTCCACCTAGGGGGGGACCAGGATCCCGCATCAGTGCAATTTTATGCGATGGAAGTGCTTTGACATGCTGAAAAATTCTAGGAAAGCATGAAAGATTGTATTGCAAACGTTTATGTAATTACATACAGGCATGTTGGAAAAGTTTAATTGATCAATGTCAGCGTTAGCTGCTTTTATTGTATCAAGAAATGCTTCCAATAAAATGAAACATTTGCCACAATAATGGCTCCGGTAGGCCCTGGTTTGTTGCATTGGTCTGTAGCCGAATATTGCGGGAAATGATGTGATAAAGGCAACAAAACGTGTAGCATGTTTATAGCTTTAGTCTATAGCAGGATTCACCAACGTGGTACCTGCGGGCACCAGGTCGCCCGCAACGACCATGTAGGTTGCCCATGGGCCTGTTCTGAAAATGGCATTAGCATGATCAATGTTTTCACATTAACGAATATCAATAAAGGACTATTACAATAATTGAAGGTAAATTGAGCAACATTTTTATTTCAGAAGTGTATATCAAACTAGTAGCCCTTCGCATTAATCGGTACACAAGAAGTAGCTCGCAGTCTCAAAAAGGTTGGTGACCCCTGGTCTACAGGCAAAAACGCCTGGCAGTATCCACCATCTGTGATTTGAGTTTCCCGCCAAAACCACCCGGTAACAGTGGATGCTGCCGTGGGAATCCATCCGGTAACGAAAGTGTTTGGACAAGTATATGGCAATATGCAATTGACAGTTCTAAGATGTCTTCTGACTGAAGTCATTCTACTGTAGATCACGACTTCATGCAACGGCACCAAAATGTGAACATTTATCTTGGTGGATCAAGCATCGAGAGCAACACTGGACCTTCATGCTTCAAAACATCTATCACAGTTGTTCCATTCCGGCTGTATGAAAACCTAAGCGAGGACTGTCATCTTTTCACGATTTACAAAAGAAAGTATTCGAATGCTGACAAGCAGTTTATTGAATTGAAGTGTCTCTATTGGAAAGTAAATATCCTTGGCGTGCGCAGCATCTGGTAGTATCTCAAGGCAACTACAAAAGGCGCATGGCAACTGATTACATCCGAATTACAAACTGGTTATGCAACTTGACTGCTGACGTTTGTCCCAAATAAAAGATTTTGTTAATAGTGTTGCTCAATATAACATTTAACTCTGGATTTTTGCAAGCACGCATCATCATATAGAATTGCCTCTCTGAGGAGTTGCAAGTCGTAAAAAACGCGTTGTAATTTACGATTCCACAAAGATCCTCACTAGTTGAGGGGTCAACTTAGTTGTTGCAGGAGCAAAGGCCAGTCTCTCGCTTAAGTAACCTGACGTCTTAAGGTTGCCAAGCCAAACCTAAGCGAAATAAAAGCGTTCACCACATTGCACGTTAATAACTCTCCAAGATCGCTTCAAACAAACTGTCCAATACACTTGAATGCGAAGTCGGAACAATGTAACATTAAAGGGTTCGGTATGGCACAAGGGTGGACAACTGTGCAATGCTTGGACAAGTGCGACCATAACCGCGTTGAATATTCGTGATATATGCTAGCAGTTAATCATGTCAACTGTTACACTGTTCACAAATAAGCACATTGCACTGAATCACGAAAATAAGTTGCTTGATATCACGCAATAAGAATGCATAAAATACTAAACCATGTCGTGTCCGTTCAAAAGAGACTTGTTCATAACAGACCACTCGAAACAGAACACGTTCATAACAGACCAGTTCATAACAGACCCGTTCATAACAGACCACTTTCATAATAGACCATGTTCATAGCACACTACATTCATAAAAACCCATTATGAAGGTTATCTGTTGTTAAGGGTTTGTTATGAACGTGGTATGTTATGAAGGTGTTCTATTATGAACGGGTCTGTTATGAACAGATCTGTTATCAACGTGGTCTGTTTCGAATGGTCTGTTACGAGTGGTCTGTTA
>JGI24159J19872_10001045_pt1 | contig 28973 bp, 15 predicted proteins | sample Ectturendosymbi4_FD_19872 | JGI IMG/M metagenome (IMG submission 19872)
GACCTTAAAAATTGGAACTTGCTTCAGTCTGGCCAAGCGCTGGGCATAATGACTGTAGCAGGGAAATTCTCCAATGCGGATGCAATCTTCGTCGGAGTCCGGTCGTGTTGCCTACTGCCTTCCCATCGGAATATCGTGTCTTCGTCGTTCTGATCGCCGCAAAAGCGACGGCGTGGGTTGTGTATATGAACATGCTGTTTGACGTAACCTATGGTTGGCATATCAGTTCATTATACAAAACTGCGTCCTTTCTGTCATAAAGACGTTTTATGTCATTTTTCTATAGTCATATTACAAAGAATCTTACAAGCAATATCATATCGTACAGCTTTACTTTAATGAACTGTACACACACTAGCGTTCATAGCGATAAAGCTGTATGACCTTTCAGACGTAACCTGACAAAACAAGTGCCTACGTAGCTTGGAGAGTTATATTTCGGTAAGCTCAGCGGTTGGAACAGTTCAAACAGGTCTTTTCTACCTCAACAGAGCCACTATGTGCCAACTTACTGCCTGGGAAGGGTATGGCAACGTTGTACATCGACATTGAATCGTGAAAGCACCGCATAACTTTCATTGTAGTGAGCCAGAGCAGCAACCAGCTGATATTTTCTCGGGAAGCAAAGTGATTGCAACATGTTGTGTAACCTGACAATTAAAAATTTTTTTGGCGTTTTCATAATGCTTTCAAAAAATTTCAGGGCGGCAATTTCCCAGTTGCCCCATTCGTTGCAGAAACAAAAACAAAACCTTGCTGCTATCTGAGTCAAAACCTGGTTGTTCAGCAAGCAAAACCCACTGTAGTTTCTGGCAGAAAAGGTATGAAAAGCATTACTGAGATCAAGTAAGTTTCTTTTCACAATTTATCCTAACCTGAAAAATAAGATACTTCGTGGAGAACAGTAATGAAAAATTCGATGGTGGTGAAACTTACTGGGTCAATGGCCGCTTAAGTTCCACGTGACAGTTTTCAGCAATACGTTGCAGCTTTTCTTTCATTTCAGACCATTCTTCATCAGTAATGTTGCCTACTGTTTTTTCAAACAGCAATTGTTCAATTTCATTTTGGATTTCTGACCAGGTCTGCAAAAGTAGATACGTGATGCACGGTTAACCATACTTCTGCCTGCATATAGGCTGCAACAAGTGCGATGCTGTATGAGTTAGAAAAACAAGACCGCATAAACCACCTTTTTAACAAAATGGAAACCGCGCAATTCGCAAAAATAGCCAACTTACTGATGAAACGCCTGCTGAGTCGCTACAACAAAGCATCACATCCACAGATGTGCGCTTAGTCTCCCCGTCGCTCATCTGGGAAGCGAATTGCTTTTGAAGGTTCGTTTGCTTAGTTTCTGCAACAGAACAAACAATTGCAATAAATCTCTTCTGACAGTATTTCGCCCATGTTGAAAACGCAGTCTTGTCCACTGAAATAGGATTCCCTTGGGAATCCCTTTAAACTTTTCCTTTGGAAGGATACAGCTGACTTGAAAATTTTCCCATACCAATCAAAAGTAATTCTAAAGCTATATAGTAGGAATACTCTTGAGTTGAATACAATTATTGTGTGCTCAGAGCCAGTGGCGTAACTAGAGGTTTGAGCCAGGGTGTGCAAAACATAGATGAAGGGGACCCACTGGCCACCGTAGGGGGGCCACAAGCCAACAATCCGAAAAAAAGTTAAAAAATGATGGTGAATTCGGATGTCGTAGATGTCTGTACTAGCTAAAAAAGCGAAGACACCCCGAAAAACGCAAAAAAGCAACAATCTACTTAAAATCAAAAAAATACTATATATCAAAATGTCAGCTAAAGGGTGACAATTTTTTATTTAGCTTGCCAGGGGGGCGGCTCGCCCCTGTCCTCCCTCAGTTACGCCACTGATCAGAGCACAGTAAGTATTAGATGTAAAGGCTAGGTGCCATGGCATAGTGACGGGAAGCCCCTGAAAATAAGATTGTTCAGCCGTATTTTAGGTGACACCTAGACACCTGAAAAAGGTCACCCAGTTTTCATTGTCCCTTCCCGCAGCCGTGGCTCCCCTGATCATGTGATTTGTGAAGACTTAGCCACGGCTATGTAGAAGCTAGACGAGCACATGATTTTATGCAATTCGTATTGCTACTTTCATAGAAATCCTATGGGATGGGGCATTCACAAGTTGCCAGTGGATAGGACTGAAAAAGTATCCCATGAAAAAAACGTTGAAACTATCGTTTTCGACGAATCATCAAAGGGTCGACTCTTAAAGAAAGCATTAGAAACGACTTTTGAAGAAGCATCAAAGGTTCTCGGCATTATAAACCGAACTGTGGCCTATGCGATAGTTCGGTGATGATTCAGCGACATTTATTTTAACAGAACGGTAATTCTACGACATAGTTGACACGATTCTGCAAAAAGGAGGATCGCTGAAAAGAAAATTCGTGGGAAGGTCGCCTTACAGCTGGTACGACATTCTCATCTAGGAAAATTGTCTTATTGGCAAAGCATTGTCGACAAATTGAACCTGAACACTGTGCTGCGTGAAAAGGATAAAAACACCTGAGGATTTTTTTCCTTGATACAACATAAATGTACCCCAAACATGAGTTTAAAGAATAAGTATACAACTTTTTCTTAGTGTGCGGATTTCCTATGAAGACTTGTTTTCCTTATCTTAAAATAATTTTTAGCAGCTAATCAAGCTATAGGCAAACGCCCATGAAGTAAATGCACTCACCGGTTACAGGCGTGTCCTCTCGTGAGTTGTCCGTTTCAATAATGTATTGCCTGAAACCGGCAACTAGCTCTGGTTGAAATAGGCACACTTGAACAGATCTCACGTATTTCGGCTGTTTCTCACCGAAAACACTGATCGAAAGTTGGATGCTTTTCGCAACTTCCTCGCAATCCAATCCAAATTGGCCTGTTTACGAACATACAGTAGCATGCGTTACCCCAAAGCACCGATTAAGTTTAATCAACTTTTCAAACGAACGTANAATTTCTCACCACACTGATTTTGTTAGGATTTTGCTGAAAAATAACATTTTTTCTAGAAGTGCGATTTTGTTTTTTAGAACTTNAGTTTTTGAAACCCGAACAGCTGACAGCAAAATCAGGATTCAAGCTGTTAATGACCGCACAATCCCATTGCATAGGCTACAAAATAACGCAAAGCAAAAGCTGTCATTTCCAGTGTGCAAGTTAAGAAGATTATTAAAAGCTTTCATATTCATAAATGTTTTTTCAGACAATGCAACCTTCTTTTGAAATATTAAGTCAAAATAATCGTATTGCACGTAGGGAATCCAAATGTTTCAGTTTAGTGCAGCAATCACAGCAAAATANGTCATTAGAAAAACAAATGTAGGGCTTTTGTCTCACTGCGTGGGACTANGACTCGATTCGTGGACTTTTAGNGCCTTGTATTTTTGTTANTTTGCTGACCCATTGGTTGCCAGCAGTTATAGAGAGGAATGAATCACGGTTACGATACCTGTTCCAATGGCAGGTAATGCCACTGAAGTGATTTCCAATTCTTCTGCTGCTTGGAACACTTCCCCCACTAAATTTGGCAGCAGGTTAATATTTCTCGTGACTGCCAAGTGTATCACGTACTTGCTTTGTAAATTTCCCGCTTTGGTGATACGGTAATTGATAGATGCTTTCACGAATTGCTTATTAACAAAATCGTCGGCAATACTTTGTCCCCCTTTGACTATAATGGCTTTTCCAATGTTACCTACAAAACAAAACATTTACGACTGGTGGTATTTTTCGCTTTTTTTCAGGGCGTAGCGGGTTATGTGGAAGGCTCAGTTGCTCACCAGACAGACTGAAGTTGTCGGTCGGGTTGACTATGGCCTCGCACGAGGAATCCGCGATGTTTCCGTGGACTACAGAAACGTTAATTGAATGCTGCTTCAGCGAACCGGTCGCAGGAAAATCCGGCAAATAAAGTTCATCACCAGTCACCTGCATTTTACACCGCGAGACGCTGAAAAAATTGTCGTCAAAAACTACGTGGAGGTAAAGCACGGCTATCTTCTTTAGTGTGGTCAACATTTCAACTAAATATTTATGCAAACCTTTTTCTGCTACGAAGTTAAACATATACCGGGGACTTCTTTTTTGGGACGTACGACTGGCATTAACAAACAAAGACTGAGTTAACCAAGGACATTTTCTTGGTGCTGCATTTCCTCAGCCAGGTGGGAACACCGATAGCACGTTTTACCATCTTGGTTTTCTACATCATATGCGGAACAGTTTTTCAGAGCATAAGTCCCCTGTTTTTGCAAAACTTGTTTAAAATTGTGACTGGCAAATTTTTTTTTCGCAGGATGTTTCACGAAATGCCGTCAATATGGCTGTTATTTTCTGCACACGCAGATGTAGAATTTACTTGTATTTCATTTGTTGATTATGCATAGACCACTGCTAGCTCGTTACCAAGAATACTGTTGGCATTGCTTGATTTTCGGTTTGAAGATTTAGCTATTAGCCAGTCATAACTCCCTGTGACGCGAAATTTCGTAAAACAGTCACACGTCCCTCTGTCACTCAGCCAAACTTGCTCCTAGCGGATCTTATTCCGCACTTGCTTGTGGCGGCTCTTGAACTTAAACGCGTGTACAAATGCACCGTACTGCGTTGTGAATCCTAGTGGACATCTGTCTTTTTCAAGAATCAAATTGTAGGGACTAGGTGTCTTTTCGGTCATTTTTCGGTCATAGACCGAAATTGTTTTGAAATGACCGAAAATATTTCAGCCAATTCGGTTATAATGTCTGAAAATATAGACTAGTAAAAATTGTTAGGGAGAGTTTTAACACTGTGAGACAAATGACCGAAATGCCTCAGCGAAAATAAAAACAGTTTGGAGGTCATTGTGAGAGCGGTTGATGTGTGCTTTCGCATGTCACGGCAGTCAGCGAAGACTGTCGAAAAGCGAATGCTTGAAATTTACGCTTATAAGCCTCGATTAATTGGAAACAGGTATACTGCTCTATTTCAGAGTTGCGCACAAAATTCAGCAAACAGAAAAATAGGACTGATGTTGCAAATAGGAACAAAATTTAGTTTTTGTTAATATCACTGTTACCTATTCAGCCACAATTAAATATGGGCAAAATTGTTCAACGATAGACGCTGCTACGCCTGTCACCGTTTGAATGTTGATCTAACTTCTACAAGTACACAATTGTGCATAATTCAGTAAAAGCAAGGGGCATATGAGTACAACCAGAGGGCAGTAGAGGTTCAGAGATTGCAATAACCCTTTGCGCAAGCGGACGACTGGGATAAAGACACCTATAGCAGGCGCTGTTGAGCAACATTTTTTCGTCAAAGGTGCAGGCGAACCGAGATTGACAAAATTTCTGGTGGCAAGCGCACTCTGCGCTACGTCAAAATTGATTGCTTCTGACAGAAAGAAATTTAGCTCATGTCAAAAGAAATGATTAGAAACGTTACTGCCATAAAGGAGCAACAGGAAAATTTTGAGTATTTAGTAAAGTAAATCTTGGTAATGATATAGTCTACGGTGGAGGAAGCAGGGATGCAGTTAGTTGATATAGGAAAGAAATACGTTGTGCCTTCAGACAAAATGAGAGCAAAAGTGATGTTTTAAGACCGCCAAAACTTTACGTCAGTCGCGCAAACCGCATGCGCTCTGGTAGCTGCGCTATTACATCACAGTTCGTTATTACACTTTAAATTACCACATAGGCCTACAACTTTTGCTGAAACCTCGAAACAAAATGCATGGCATTGTGAGGAAACTTTAAAGAGCAAACTGTAAACCTACTTCAACGGATGGATCTTGATTGCCAGGGTACAAAACCAGAGTAACTTTTCGCAGGTTTGTAAATTTGAGAGCACCAACGGCGACTCTGAGTTCCTTCTCGAAGTCATCGAAAAGATATCTAAATCCCCCAGACCCAAGTGCAGGAAAAGCAATGGATGCGTAGCCAGATGATTCAGCCAACGCAAGACACAATCGCATTGCGTCGCTTAAAACATTTTTTCCTTTGTCAGGTTTACATTTCTCCAAAACCACATGATACACTTCAGTGCAGTTGAGGCCAAATCCTGGAGTTCTAATGACTTGGCCAACTTCAACAAATGAATCCATCATTGCTTGACATGCAGCCTGCAAAAATATAGTGTCCTTATTACAGTATTTCCTGCATTTTTAAAAACTAAAGGAGGATGATGCTAACATTTTCAAGTTCTCTTATTCAAGTCCCGCGTTTTGCAGTGGAAACTTTTTGAGTTTTTCGTTTTTCAAAAAAAAAGCGAAGAAATACATTTGCTTCCAGCAGTGTTTTGTGTTTTCCACTGTTTTGCCCCTCTGCTCAAGTACAAAAAAATACAACTTCACGGCGAGCAACTACGTGAATAAAAACGGTTTCATTACGATGATCGATAACGCGGTAATCGCACACACAGACCTGAGTTTAGTTCATTCCTTTTTTCAATGCATCTTTTCTTTTTTTACTATTACAGAAGCAATACCTCATGAGGACTTTGTAACACCACAGTTTTCGAAAACCTTATTTGTAACACCACGGTTTTCGAAAAAGGACTTTGTAACACCACAGTTTTCGAAAACTCATCAGTTTATTAAACTTTGTTCGGAATACCAGTGAAAACATGACCGGGAGAGAATTTTCAGTAGAATATTTTCAAACATTGACCATTCTGTTTATTGAATAAGGTAACGGTAGTTGCAGTTAATTGTTACCTATTTATGAAACAGACAAATATTTTTAAAATCCAGGTATGCCAGTTATAAACTGTAGGTCTCACAATTGCAAAACATTTAAATAGTTGTTGCAATTTGTAAAATCAAGACAAAAAAAGTCTTTTCAGACATTCANCCAACGTAACTTCATTAACTGATCTATTCCTNCTCAAAGCTTATCTCACAATTTATAATGTTCTACTTGAGAGTGTAGCAGAATTGGAATTACCGTAAAGAAAATATCCCTGCACTCATGTGCTTCTTGTCCTCACATAATAGGCCTATTAGACGCTTTGCAAAAATAAAACACCCTTAGAAAAGCATGAAGAAACAGACGGAAAATATTTGTTTTTTCTAGAAAGGGTTTGATATGACTTTTCCTGCTGCATCCATGTTAGTTTTTTTTCTAATACAATATAAATATAACTCTGTCTTCACCAAACAGATATCGATTCCAAATATACCTTTAATCCTGGACCGGCGCCTTCAAAAAGTGCTTTCGAAACAGCTGAGCATCCATCGGTACCAAAACTTTTTACGGATGTGCTCGTAACAATAACGTCCGCCTGTGTTGAATGAATTAAGATCAGATCTTTGCACCAGAAACAAATCTTTCAACAAAAAGACCATCAATGTTTGAGAATATCACAAACGAATTGATGGTTTTTAAAGATTAAACATTGGCACGTATTCATTATTCTCACAAGGAAATTTTTAGAACAATTTAAAATCATTATGGTGAACAGGGGCGGATCCAGCCAGTAAGTTTAGGGGACTGATTTCAGTGATATTTGGCAATCAACTCTCACGCGGGTTCATTATTGTAAGATGAAGTATACTTCACCACACTATTGTGACGAAACAATGGACGGCAATATGGCCTTATAACACGAATGCTGTTTTCCGTATTGTTCAAAATCACGGTGAAAAAAGTTGCTTTCGTAGGTTTTAGGAGGGCGATCGCCCCAATCGCTCCCTCTGGATCCGCCCCTGATGGTGAACGTCATAAATATGCGATTCTGCGTCACCTACAGTAAGCATATAAGTAAGGACAAAACGGCTTTCTTCGACAGACACTCTAGACAAGGACCAGTTACGCCAGTTCAGAAGCGCATTTGCACCAAATACTCTTGATTCAGGCTTTGCGGAATACCTTGGCACAACATTTGAAAACACATGCATGTGTGTAACATCGCTTTTCGAAAGTCTTAAAAAGCGACGTTGAACGGGTGCAAACTGGCTCTGTTCAGTCGTTACTGCAATACCTAAACAAACTTAACTTTTGAACGGCTCTGCTGGGCACCTGCTCTTGCGGAAGTGAGACAATTCTTTTTTCATGACTATAAATTTCTTAACTCCGCAATGATATTAATTGGGGTGGTCGGTTTTATTTTGATCGACTACAAGGCAGATCAAGCAGATTACAACGCAGAGCCCGCGTAGCAAACCTTAAAAAAAACTGAAGTCTACTGAATTTGGCTTGCAGATTTACTTACTTAGAGTCAAATCAACATTACCTTCATTTTCGATATGTCCCCCGCACGCACTGCAAACAGAGGAGCGTCCATTGATTGATCCGCAGGAGCACTAGCGTACGGAGGGGGGAAGCCACTGTGCCACGGCCCTCCCCTCAGACCCTAAAAATAAAAAATGTATAAACAGTTTTTGGCAGTGTATACTGTCAGTATTCGGCAGTGTATACCAAAATGTTTAATTTTAGGCGAATAACACTACTTTGTTTAGAAAAACGCCTCTCAAAGCACAAAATGACTATATTTTCTACAAATTTAGGGGGAGGCATGGCCCCTTTGGCCCTCCCCTGGCTACTCCTATGCTTTGGCCCTCCCCTCGGAAATTTTCTACGTACGCCACTGCGCAGGAGACGCCACTTCACTTGCGTTTTGTTTTCCCCATGACTCCGTGTCATCTGGAAGCGAAAATAACTTAACTTGTTGATAAAGACTTTCAGATTTATCATCCAAACAGACAACAATTTTGATTGATTTCTGCGTAGTTTCGGCTGACTTGTTCCGTTCAGCGTTGGATGTTAGTATCAAAAGGGTTGAAGCACGGTCGACCGATCTGCCACTGGCGTGCTGCAGTTTACGTGTTAAAAACCCAAAACTGTCTACGCAAACGTGCAGAATCAGGTGTGACAAAATAATGTGGCAAGCCCAGGCGGACAAAATGGCAAGAAAGATTTCTGCACACACAGTATCGCCCTAGCTCCGAGAAATCCGATAAAGCACAGCGGACGTGGAGGTAGAGTGGTGATTGTTCAAAGCAGCTATGCAGTAGCTTCAAACGCTACTCGGGTATGCGGAAAGATACGACTCGGTGTGGCGAATAATAGCAAAAAAATAACCCCTTGTTGGAACCAGGATGTGAAAGGTGCTATTCACGCAAATAACGTAACTTTCACGCTTCCAAATAAAACCAAATCTTTGCATTTGTGGTGCGCTGATGATTAAAAAAAGTCCAAAATGCAATATTGGAAGTATTTCGGGCACAACAGGGATTCTAATCACTGGCAAGCCAACAAAGTGTTCTGTCAATCCATCCGGCGTCTCCGCGGCAGAAGAGCTCATACTGCTAGATAGGCTATTTCAAAGACCAAAATGGTGTTTTACTCAGCAAAGAGGAGGGTATCCTTGACAGATAGGAGAGCAGTTCAACGATGTTTTGAATCCAGTCACTATCATATCATCACACACACAAAAGTAAATTTGAAGGAGAAAAATATAATCTCTGCTGCAGCTCAAGTCTTCCTAGCTGTCTCAAAAAAGATGCCACGAAATAAATGACCCAAAGCTAGATGATATCCAGTAAGGTTTTCGTCAGCACTACAGACCAAATATTTACTCTTCAGCAAAGTTTTGAGAAATCTTGTAAGCCAAAGACGTCTACACATGTTTTGTTGACCTCTAGAAAGCATGTGACCTGGTTTCTCGTGAAAAGCTTTGAGGAATGTTGCAGGGGTACGATGTTGATGGTCGCCTGTTGCTGGTCATCAAATCATTGCATTCCTGCTCAGACGTTTTTGTCCGTGTCGGCGGAGTTAAATTATAACCGCTCCCCGTGGGTGTTGGATTCCAACAAGGGTGTGTGCTGTCACCGCTTTTCTTCACAGTCTATATGAATGGGCAGCCGAGTCGGCGAGGGTGTCACTGCTGGAAGATGCAGAAACAACCGTTTGCTTTTCTGGACGATTTGGTATTGCTAGCATCTTCTGAACGGGGTTTTCAACTTGCATTTGATCTGTTTTTGTCTGCGTTTTGGCCAAGGCGAAATAAAAATTCGCTCTAAAAAGATCGAAGTATTATGCCTTTCCAGAAACCCAAGCCCGTGTACATGCATGCGGCAATACACTGCAGCAGGTCGAGAAGTTAAGTACTGTACCTTGGGGTGGTATTCACGGATGACAGAAGCTAGAACAAGGAGTTTGATGCACGGATTGGTAAAGCAAACGCCGTTCTACCTGAGATTTGTCGCTCTATGATGACAAAATGGGAGTTCCCAAACGCCGCAAAGTAAATCCGCCTTTGTCCCGATCCTCACGTACGGTCATGAATCTCGGGTAATGACTAAAAGAATGCTATCTCAAGTGCAAACGACAAAGATGGGATTTTTGCAGAGTTCACGGTGTGACATTTCGCGACAAAGTGCGCATCTGTGAAATTCGTAAAGTTCTGAGTGCTGAGCCAGCCATTTCTCCTTCGAATAGAGATATCTTAGCTACTTTGGATCGGCCATGCTTCTAGAATGTGTCAGAGAAGATTGTCGAGGCAAATCCTGACGACTAACACCCACGGAAAAGCAGCCCAGAGGCTGTCTAAGGAACAAGTGACGAGATTACATCACCGAACTGGCTTGGTTCCATCTTGGTGTGGAGCAAGCAGAAGTATCAGAGGTTGCTGAAAACTGTGAGGTGTTCTGAGTCCTCCTAGGGCTACTGCTCCCGCCATCCTCCCTAGAGGAAGAGCAGGTATTATGAAATGAATAATTTCGACAGATCTCTAAGTAACGAAGAATGCTACTCATTGATTTATCTTTCGCACATCGATTTTTCGGTGGAAAACAAAATTCCGAATTTACTTACTGAATAAGGACCTAACTGAGGTACTGTTTTACTACTTTGACATTGACCGGAACGGATTGTTTTTGTAACGGAGTTTTTCCGTCCCAATAAATTAATACAAATGTTTTTTTGTTTTGAGGCAAGTTTGATTAAGACAATAGATCCTTTTTGGATTCATCTCGTTAAACTGCAGCTGGCTATTGTTCCCTTTCGAGTTATAGTTGAAGGGAGGTACCAACAAGCACTAGGGATGATCACTTGATTTGTCCTGGTTACAATGTGAGCACCGAAGCTACCCACTTAGCTATGAAAACTAAAAAAACTGAGCCAATCCAACAGTTAATTCGCTTGCAAAACACTAAGAAATCGTACATTCTTCAAATTGTTAGGTTTTAGATGACGTGGTTGAAAATTTTGGCAGCTGCGTGAACAAAAGTTTTGACTTCACGCGTGCTTCGTAGAAAAAACATCAGACTACAATCAGTATTAATAAATGTATTGAAATAATATGAAAGTTTTGTGGTCAACACTTTTGTCAGCCAGAGATTACTCCTACCGAATTGCCACTCTTCACTGAACCACCATCAACAGATTCATCGAATAAGCGTCTTTGCCATTTTGAAGGATCAACAATTGCTAGGCAGTGGTTTCGCTTTGCTATTGATTCCAATGTTTCTATTCCGTGTTCTTCACAAACGTACTCTAGAATGGTTGGTTCAGTGATACAATGAGTGGAAATCGACAGTTCGGAGACTTGTAGGTGAATCCAGTTTGAAGCTACCAATCAAATTAATTTGAAGGTTAATCTAAAACGCATGCAGCAAAACAAATGACGGAAACCTTCATGGTTACGTTCGAAAATTTTGGCGGTTTTTCTACGGTAAGTGAAACAATACCATCACATTTTAATAAATGCTATAAAATATTTTTTGTTTCAAAGAACTATACTGATGAATAAATTGGTGAAAAAGCATTAAAAGATCAATTTACTGTAAGCACCTATTTCAGCAAACTGTGGAAAAGTTATTTACCAGCCAGCGCTTTAAAACCTTACCACACAATCTTATGGTTTTAGTAGCAGCCATGAAATCAAAACAGAGCGCACAAACGCTGAAACGTCTTGATGTGTTTCAAATCGAAAGTAAACAAAACGAAAAAATTACCTTTTCTGACGTTCTTTGCATTTCCGTTAATCAATATTACCGCAAATTCATCGCCTGTATCAATCTCAAAATCAATTTCGACATCATGCGTAGCGGTTTGATAATCCTTGAGGCCACTCATATACATTTCCATGTATCGCACGACGATGTACGGTTGCTTCACTGTAGACGTGGCTTGCACATACTCCTCGACATGCTGCTGAAGCTCCCGAAATTTGGCATCAAAGCAGTTGACTATTCCACACAACGTGATTTTTAATTGCTTTTTCTGCAAAAGTTTAGTCTATAGTGGAGTTTGACAACATTTTAATAGCTACTTGAAAAAGTTACCGATAATTTTTGTAAGTAGGAGTTAAAACACTTTGCAGAGCAGTATGTTTGAAGACAAGTAAAAGTGTTATAGCAAGTATGTGTGCAGTGGTGGTTTTAGCAATTTCGGGGCAACTGTGCAAAATTCTTTTGCGACCCTGTTTAAGAAGTTTTCTGAATTTATCTCCACGTCCGCTTATAAGCAGAAACGAGTAGGACATACATTGAAAAATAAACTTAATGCTGTGCTCGCAACCATAACAAAAGTTTTGAAAGTGCACGGATAAAAAATGGATCACTTTCATTTCCGTTAATTTAAAACGAGGCTCTACCACTTCTAACTGTGTGCTGTCCACTATAATGTACTTTACCGTAAACAATATAAAAAGCTATTTTTAAGCAATCAATGCTTACGCCATTTGCAATATGTTTTATAGCGCTGGTGGCTATCCATGGCTTTGGTGATAACAACAACACTATGATAAAAATAGTAAGATAGGCAAAATGTCCTTACTAACAGTCTTACGTCAGTGAAAACTTTGACAGTTCCTGTGCAGCAAAGATTTTGACTAAATCGGTTCCAATCTTTGGAGCTGATGAGTCTCTCAAAACCTCTGCCAGCTTGAATGTCTTCCTGTTTGATCATTTGCGCAAGCACTTTTTCAGCTCGACTGGCTTCGCTTGCATCAAGGAAAAAGATTTTTCCTACGTCGTTCACCAGTTGGACTGAAGCTAATACACAAACAACAATGTGAAACGACGGACCAGGGAGGGAAAGCAACCAGCAATGCTTCAACTACTTCTCTCCGGGATCCATCGCGCTGCTGCTTATGAAGCGTTCTTTAGACGACATAATATGATGTCAATGCAGCATATGTAGTTTGTTTACCAACAACAAATGTGGACTTACACAAAGTGCGTTGTTCACACGGAAACCCACAACTTTCCTTGTATCATCATATTACTGCTTCCTTACATCACAAATCTACCTGCACCAAAAAGACCAGCGCAGCCAGGTCGTGACTGCGAACGTAGATCACCGAAACATTTTTACTGTGGTCTCGACAATGCACGGTAAGATATTTAATGTAGAAACCTTTAAAACTACGTGTTTTGTATATAAAATAACACGATTAACCAGACTGGCAAAGGTCGCAAGTGCCCCACCACAGTTATGAACGTGACGTTTTCAGCAAACATTTTGCTTTCTTGCTGCAAAAACACTGGAAGGGCAGTTTGAAATCATCCTTGCAATTTATCGTTAATATGCAAAGTTTTAAAAATACAAAAGAGTTTAATTTCCATGTACAAACACAACCTTTTATGCAAGATTTTTTTAGTTTTTCCTGCACAATTTCTCGCAAAGCAATACAGCCGTCTGGTCCTTCATGCTCCCTTTTAAAAGAAGTAGTGATATAACTTGAGGAAATGAAATCCAGGTGAAGAGGGCGAGACAAAAGTTTCTGAAAACAAGTAAGCCGAACATTCACGTGAAACAGGAACGTGAAAATTTGAAGCTTTTTTTAAAGTTGCACAATTAAGTAAGATGTGAAATGTCTTGTGAAGTAAAAAGTATATCTAAGCCAGATATTTTTACATAAAGGTTCAAGCAAAACTAATACACTGACCCCCTCGACCTGACAACTTTAGTGAGTTTTTAACTGGTTTGTTTGCTTTTTGAACATCAAAAGAAGCGAAAAACTAGCTTTGAGAACAAACTGAAACATAGTTTGTGATAGAATATTAACCGTAGACTATTTCATCAACTGAATATAACCTGTCAAGCGCTGAAACGTGCAGTGGATGCAGCAGAACAAGGAAAAATATGATAAAGATACATACAATAATTATAAGCAAGGTTGAATCAACAAGTTTTCAAATGTTTCTTACCTGCCTGTAGTCTTTTAATATCATCTCTACTTCCTTAACTGATTCTGTAAATCCAGAAAAGGAAAATTCGTTTGACTGGCTATCTGCCTTCAGCATGACAGTCTTAATAGTTTTTCTCCCGATCGATTCAACAATTCCACATTCCACCAGCGCTCTGCAGCACATACACACACATCCCTAAGAATTATAAATATTATGGGTTTCTTTCTCTGCTTGGCGAACCTTCGGGGCTAAGCAAAAAACTGTTATCGTGTTGGTTTGTTTTCAAAAACTGGTTGCAGCGTGTGGCTGGAAATTAATAGCAACCTTGGAAGAGCAAGAGGCTTCAAGAGCAAGTGGAAAAAGGCCAACATTGAGTAAAATGTTTTCAGCAAATCTTAGGAGCGATGGCACTGGGGCAGTATCACAGGAGAAGCCATCAAAAATGACACTTTTGAAACACGGCTAAAGCGTTTCAATAACTTCTTCAAAAAGTTTATGATTCGGAAAATTGGACAAATTGATGGAAAAATTGGAGCTACTTTATATTCCAAACAATTCATTTTAAACATTATATTTTTATCGGAATTTCTTTTCACAATTCACAATTGTGTAACTTAGAAACTCTAGAGATCAATCGCATACCATCCCAACCTGGTTTTAACGACGATTTTGTTACAGAAAAATGTATCTGTGGTAAAGTAACAATTTATGTAAGATTGTAAGAAACCTGTAGTATCAACAGTCAAATCGACGCGCAGCCGTTTGAGTAAAGGTTGAAAAGAAAATGGGGAGCCTAGGATAAGAGGATGTATACCAGGGGTCTCAAACTCAAATTGCTCCGTGGGCCGCATGAGGACTTACAAGGTAACCCGCGGGCCGCATTATGACGCTGACGCAACAATAGCGGTACCTGAAGGTATCATGAATTATAGGCAAAGCCGTCTCTACATTCGTATCACTCAATTCTAGTCGTTTAAGGAACTTGCTCACTTGCTAGCTGAGCACTTTTAAACACCGGTGAATAAACTGTTGTAAATGTTACTAATTTCATTCACTTTCATGCCCGATTTTCCTCTAGGGAAGGTTGCAAGGGCAACATCCACAAGAAAACTTGAAATACCTCACGGTCAACAGCAATTTCAAATAGTTCTGCTGGCTCCACACCAAGACGCGACCAAGCAAGATCGGAGATGCAGTTATTCCACCTAGGCGTTGGACGACATCTGGGTCGCTTTCCCGTGGGTTTAGCCAGCAGGGCTTGCCTCACCAGTCTTCCGTAGGGCATTCTGGATACCTGGCGGAACTAACGTGTTTCCGCGATAATAAGACAGGGCTCATATTAATTCTCACTACGAAATTTACACTAGGGCTTATTTTCGGGGAATGTCTTATTTCGATATATCAAAAAATAAAGTTACAAAGTAAAAATTAAGAGATTTCTAAATAAACAGAAATTACGAAAAACTATGTGATTGGCTGAGATTTGGTAAGTTTTGTCGTCACCAGTCAACTAGGGCTAAAATTAAAATCATCCTCAAAAATCACGCTAGGTCTTATTATCGAGGAAACACGGTAGTTGTGTTCTCTCAATTAGGAGAAATGCTTCGACACTCAGGGAAGTGCGAATTTCACAGCTGCGCACTTTGTCGCGAAGTGTCACACCAGGGGCGTAACGAGGGGGGAACAATGCCCCAGACGCCGAATCACTGGGCGCCGCCGAAAAGTCGCAACAATGTCGCAAGGTTTTTCTTCAATGCAGGACATTTAATCCCAAAATAGCTTACAGTAGGTTCAAATACGGAGACGCCAAACTTGCATCTTGTCCCAAGCGTAGTCTAACCTTGGTACGCCCCTTTGTCACACCGTGGACTCTTCTCAAAAATCCTATCTTTGGTGCTTACACCTGAGTTACCGGTAATATTCTTTCGGTCATTACCCAAGGTTCATGACCATTGGTAAGGATCGGAACAAAGATCGATTTGAAAACTGACAGCTTTGCGGCGTTTGAAAGCTCCCCTTTTGTGACCACAGAGCGATAAAGCTCACGTAGAACTGCGTTAGCTTTACCAATCCGTGTATCAATCTTCCTGGCCTTCCGTCACACGTACATACCACCCCTAGGTACTTGAACGTCTCCACCTGCTGCTGTATATTGTCGCTCACTTGCAGAAAACACTGCTTTGGGTTTGTAGACACTCCCTTGGGTTTGTACAGTAGTACCTCGTTTTTTTAGCACTGATTTTCATTCCGGCTCGGTCTCACGCAGCAGAAAACCGATCGAGTGCAAGCTGGAGACTGTTGAGAAGATGCTAGCAGTACCAAATCGTCTGCAAAAGTAACCAATTGATCCTGCAGCTCCCTACTGTGACACCCTCGTCGACTCGGCTGTGACTGCCTATCCAAATCATGTAGACCAGTGGTTCTCAACCCCGGTTCCGAGGGCTGCATTCGGCTCCCAGGCACCCTTTGTGCGTCCCTCAGTAGTCTTTCAATAAAACGTCTAATATTTTGTGTAGCAGATTTCGTTCTGCTGTAAAACAAAACGTGTAAATTGATCTGTGTTAAAAAATTTTAGTGACAAAATTGTAGGTCTGGGTTTGGCTGTTGGCTCCCTTCAGCGAAAAGGTTGAGAACCACTGATGTTATCTATGAAAAGGAGCGGTAACAGCACACACCCTTGTCGGAATCCAACACCAACGGCGAACGGTCGTGATTTAACTATCCCGAGAGGGACGCAAACGCCTGAGAAGGAATACAGCGACTTGAGGGCTAGTAACAGGCGGCCATCAACACCGTACTAACGCAACACTCCCCAAAGCTTTTTACGAGGAACCCGGTCGTATGCTTTCTCGAGGTCGACAAAGCATGTGATGACGTCTTTAGCATACTTCCACGATTTCTCAAATTTTTGCTGGTGAGAAATGTGGTCTGTATTGCTACGGCCAGGACGAAAACCGCATTGGGTATCATTCAGGTTTGATTCAATTATTTCGCGGCGTATTTTTTCAAGGCACTTGGCAACGTAATGTTGACTATTTGAAAATTCCCAAAAAGCATCCCGGGCCGCACAAAATGCCCTCGGCGGCCCGCGTCTTTGAGACCCCTGATGTATAGTGTTTCGGTCAACGCATATTATAGGACAATAATGCAGTGTATACCTGATTTCAGTCAAATATTATTTTTCTTTGTTGCACATGCAACAAAAGAACTATACAGCTATTTGTAAAATTGTATGCTTTAATAATTTCCAACGTTCACCAAAAACTTACTATGGGCCTTTGCCCATTACTCTGAATCGCTGCATGGAACCTAAAATCTTCTTATTCAAATACGAGCAAGGAACGCGTTAACCGCTGTTTTTTTTTTTTTTGACAAAAACTGACCTGAATTCTTGGACAGGCAAAGTTAAGGATTTCTCAATGAAATCACATTTTTGCTTCATAAAGTCCATCACGCCTTTGACATCCGCAGAGAAGCCAGAAACAGTGATGTGGCCTGGTGAAATGGGGTCCCACCTTAACAAATATCAAATCAAGTAATCTTGGTTGTTGCTGGAAATGCAACACAATTTGAGTTTCATGAAAAATCCTTCGTAATGGTATAGAGCTTCAAATGCATAAATATTTCTCTAAAAGCATAAAATAATGTAAATTGTAATAATAATCAAATAGGAACAGGAAACATGGGACATGTGCGGTAAAAATCGAGCATCAAATCAGTAATCTCAACAAACGTCAACATCTTGTAGCATTTAAGAAAAAAGTTTCACAAACAAAGCCAAGTCTTTAAACAAAACTGTTCATAATTCATACAAACTAAGACATTCAAAAGTGGACTTGGGATTAAGTCTAATTCATATTTAATCTGTACTTTTGACAAGTGCAAGGGATTTTGCGGGAATACGGAACATTAAATGTGACCACTGCAAATCAAGTGGCACAATACTACGTTTACATGTCAAGCGACGGTCCGCAAAAACGAGACAGCCTGTTCTGACGTCATTGTACCGTTCGGTTTACGTGTCTGAAAGTCATTCACGTGTGGCAGACGCATCGCTAAACAATAAACATCTACTGTGCAGACTAGTGATTAAAGGGTTGTAAGAGTTGAACAGCATGTACACTGATTACAGATTTCACGAATTTGGCAATTACTGTTCATGCCTCTCATGAAGTTGGTGCCGTGAATTGTGGATCATGCTGCACACTGTAAAATCCATCCATAGCAGACGTGCACTGACGTTTACAGCATGCGTTGATATCACATGTGCAAAGTTACAAGCAAACAATTTTCGCACAGGTTTCCTAAGCACAATGCTGAAAAACAGTTTCGAGATTACCGCTCAATATTGCAGGTGTCTACAAGCGCCTAGGTTGAACTTTTGGTGACACATCAGTCAAAATTTTTAATTTACACTGATACTTGAACTAATAGCCTAATGTCACATGAATACAAAACATTCAATATTTATTATGTTAAATATATCCTATGACACTTTTTCCAGGAGCTAGTGAAATAATTATACTGTATATCTTTTGCTGCTATCACCACTGATACCAGAAAGTTGCCCTATTTTTGCAAGCCTGATTTATAAAGATTAGTGCAATACACAAGGTTCTTAATTTCAAAACAACAATTCCTAGCACTGCCAATCCACTCCGGCTGATCAGTAGCCTATTTAAAATATATATTTGTATTTAAACAGAGCCTCTTATCATATGTTGTGCACAGCTTTCAGCCTTTATTATGAATAAGCACCTTCTCAGTAATGATTCATTTCTAAACAATAAGGGATATCAAAATCTGGCAGATAGCCTACATTTCAAAAAGTATATTTTAGTTACTGTAGTAACTTCTACTTCTATCACCACTGATGGCTGGCATAGAATTATTGCACTCAATTTTTTAATGACATGTAAAATGTAGAAGCAAACAGCTTTTAGAGGATGGTTTCCGATTCTTGCCTTCAAAATTAGTAATCGCAATAGTAACACTGCCAACCCAAAGCCCAAACTGCTATCTGTTGCAAAAACTACCCATCCTGGCCGACGTGCCTTGTCGACTGCGTGGTAAGTATGTTGGCGTTACACTTTTAAAACTGAACTCAACACACTAACAGTTAAAATAACAGTGCATATCTTATCTGGAGACAGGTACTGAATGCTAGCCTAGTACCGCGCGAACGAGACCACGTACACTTCATAACGTGACGTCTTCCTGTCGAAGTGGCCAACACATTGGCTCTTTGAGGGAGATGACTCAGCAAATCGCGTTCAGAACCAGACCACTTGTCATCCAAAAATGGTAACGAGACAACGCAAAACTGGCCATGTAAACGTAGTAATGTGTTGCAAGAGCAGAACTGAATCAAGCAGTTGCATCTCACAAAAATCCATCCAACGAATACAAAACATGTGCAAAGCATGATGACGTAGCGCGTCAGACGATTGTTTTAACTCACTCTGATCATGGAAGCCATTCGTTTCACACAATTTACGAAAAGTGGTATGATTCAAGCCACATAAAATACGCTTTAGTAAATGTCATTACACATAAGCTCGAGGAATTTCACGATGGACAAAAAATTCTGCATGTGCATATAAGCTTCTGCTTGAAAACAACCATTAATGAAATTAAATGAACATGGTATGATCAATTTTACGCAAAACTTTAGAAAGCATACTTCAGGCTTATGTTCGATTTCAGATAACTCACAGATTATCCACTTTACCACAGCTGCTCACCTAACGTAAACTTCAAGACTTTTGCTGGGTTCCACCGGAACTTTGATGACATCATCACTGCTATTCCACCCGTGCAATCGTCGCAACTCTGCAGCTTTTTCATTGTTATACTCCGACGTTTTCGAGCATAATTTTAATAAAAACTTCCTCAGTCTGCCTTTAGTTTTCTCTTCGAATTTTTTTTGATCGCACTTTAATTCATCTGGTAACTAAAAAAAGCAATGATCAATCTTCAATAATGTGAAAAGTTTGTACAGTTGTTAGAAAAAACCGCAGGATGATTCGATTCATGCGAAAATCAATTGTGTACGTAAGCCCAAAAATATTTCACGAAAACTATGGCTATCTCGTCGCGAATTTTAGCCAGATAAAGTCTAAAATCGATGGATAAGCAGCAGTTTTGGCAAAAATTTCCAGTCACCACTCGCTGGTCAAAAATCTTAAATTACCGCTAATAATCTGCATTTTTACTTCAAGCAGAAACAAACAACTCGTTTAGCTTATCCTTTGCAACTGATTATCCTCCAATGAGTAAAAAGACAGATATTCGACAAAGAAAAAGTTGATGGCGGTTAAACAAGCAACTATAACCGCCACTGATGGCGGTTTATAGTTGTTTGTTTCTGCAAAATATACGCAGTTGATTCGCTCAAATAATGACCCTTGAAATAACAGCAAAATATGGGTTTGTTTACCCAGCGTTATTGCCTCTGCAAAAAATGTTTTGGAAATTTGTTTTGGGAAGCAGCATCTTTATCAAACGGTTATTAGGAAACAACCGGTTTGGTGGAAACATTGCTACAATAACAAACAGTCTAGCATAATTTTCATCAAACTTCCAGGACCAGCAGCAAGGGGTACAGTTGTAGACCGTTGCTACCAGAGACGCAAGCGAGACCGTAACCTCCAAAACCGACAGAAGACTTGGGTAAAACTTCAATACCAGGACTTCGTGACAAAAGCTGAGACCTAGGCCTGAAAATTTGTTGGCTTCACCAACATGTTTCATAAATCTCTCAAAACACAGTTTTTTACCAACACTTTTTGAGGTATAGTTGTGTCGAATTGTACGCATTTTTGCCACCTTTCTGGTTTTCCATCCCCTAAGAGACGACAACCAGCGACCAGTTTGAACTAGGGAAGCTATACCAAGCCGTACAACCTTTCATTAGAGCATTTTAAGTCTTTAGACAACAGAGCTAGGCTCACGACCGAGACGATACCTTGGAGATCGAGACCAAAACTAACAAAAACGAGCCTGTTGGGCTCCACTGCTGGATGCTACATTTTTTGAAGGCGACTGAAAAATTATTTCGCTGTCACTAGTTCTTGTATGATTTGAGTGAAGGCAAGTGAAAGCAAGTTGAATCCTGAGCTGTGCTCTTTCGCCGCTGTTGAGGTATGCTACAGGAAATCACTCAGTAGTCATGAATCACCCAGTCTTCCGACAGAGAGGTGGACTCTGAAGCACTGGTCTATCGCTATTCAAAGATTTTCAGAATCTTTTCTGAATTGAACGCACCTCTTGTGCTAGCTTAATCAACTGTTTTTGTGGTTTTGTATGTTTTTCTTTACGAAGTTTATCGCGTACGGTGTAAAAATCGTAGCTATATTTGTTTTAATGCTATTTCTGTTAAAAAGAAAAGCAGCGAAATGATTCTATGAAATTTTGCCTTCGCACGACTAATTGCGTCGACATCTCATCCTGACCTTACGTTTCTGCTCATAGCCCATCATAACGCAAATCCATATGCCCGAAAATCATCCTGTCAATAACCTATCTTCATTCAATGTACCCAAACCAAACCTATCACGCCAGTTATTTTCACTCCAACTCATCACTACGCCACTACTACTGCCTTCAGCTCATTCTTGGATAGCCCACTCTACTGTATCCTGCTCAAAGCAATTCTTCAAGTCTTACAAACCGTTCTTCACAACATGCCTAGGTCTTTTATTCAGCCCATAACAAATGTTCAAATACCTCGAGCTTAAATACGCAAGATCGTCTTTTTATCGTTCGAGTCTTCCAGAATTTGTTGCCCATTTCCGCAACGAATCTTGCCAAATTTAACTAAGCAACTAACAACCTGTTTCACCGCAAACTCAAGAACACGGATACAAAGGTTGATTCCAAGGTTACAAAGCGTTTGTGTTGAAAGTTTGTGATGATGTCTGCGACTTTCTACAATCTTAGGAAAAAAACTTTCGCTCTCTTAAACTCTGCTCATACAAACGTATGCCAACTTGGTGAGCTCACTGTTTTCGCAAAGATGTGCAACAATCGTTAAATTTCTATTTCGATCAGGCATTTTTCTCTAGATGCACTACTGCATCCTGCTAACGGCAGTGTAAGGATGAATTGTTGTAGGTGATATACCTCGTAATTTGTGAAAGAATGATTAACGGATGGTACAACTTGAACAGAGATAGTTTGTATGAGGATGCGCACTGAGGCCACGGTGACTTGCGGCACAAAACCTAGGCAAGGCGCGTTGTCTGACCGGTGATAAATATCAGAATAAGTTGCAGATGAGATAAAGAAACCAGAAATTTGAACGCAGGTAACTGTTTGGTTTGAATGTCTTTTCCGAATGGAATCGTTAGACAAAAAAATTATACAAAACCTTTACAAAGTTTTAACAACACAACTTTATATCATTATCGACAAACAACTGTGTGAGATAGTTGCATTGCTAGTAGGCTATAATGTGTGCAAAAAATAGAGATTTTATCTGTAGCAATTGGTGCATGGCCTGCATAAACTTTGGACCATCAACAACGTGCTCCACATCCCAGATTCTGAAAATTTCGGTGTTATTCTATTGTTATTTGGTGTTTCCGAATTGTGCATTTCATTTGCGCAATATTTTTCCACTGCTAAAAGCCCAGCTATGTCCAACCCGCGGTCAGCATGCGGCCCAATGGTTTTGTGCGGCCCAGTATAGGTTTTCTCTGTAATAAAAGTATCCTACATACTGGCAACCTGTCCTGATTTGATAATCTTGAATTTGATATTTTTGATACAGGTGGTCCTCAGTGCCGCTTTATCACGTCTGTTACCATTGCAGTTAGGATTCGAGCGCTTTCAGTGCATTAACTTAAACTAAATTTAGTTTGCTAAGATAAAAGTAAGGCTTTAAATGCGGCCCTCATTAATACGTAATTCAATGTGTGGCTCTGGTTAGCATAGTGACAAAATTTGGCTCAGTAAGCAATCTGGGTTGGACATATCTGTACTCGACATACTCTGCATCCTGGTGTTTGTGCGGCACAAAATCCACACTATGCTTGCATCTCAGCAAAACACCTCCAAGAAGCCAAGCACTCAAAGCGGTTCGAACACTCAATTGCAAACCTACAGTAAGCGCAAAAGTTTAAACCAGTGAACATTCGCCATGCATTGTTCGGAGAGGGCCCTCACAGATAAATAGCGACGTTTTTGAAATGCTCTAACCGTGTAAACAGATAAAAACACACAAGATAAAATCGCACTGTTCCAGCAGACGGTCTGACGATAGGATCAACCTGAGTTTAACTACTGATCTGGCACAAAACAATACTGGTATATCATACTTTCTCTTGCCTCCAGCTGTTTCGTTCGGGATCCCAGAAAGTTGTGATCTACTGCAGTAAAAATCATATTATGAACAACTGCTCTGTTTTTAAAGACCAGCGACAAAAAAAATCTGCAGGAATCTGTTTTACCAGAGAGCTGAGCAACATCAAGAAAAGCTACGACAGAACCACGAAAGCGAGAAACAGTTTTTCCCAGAATTTTTTCCTCCTTTTGTTGAACACCCGAAAGGCGCCAGGCTGTCTGCAACGATGTACTCCATTCAAGGAGCAAGCCTTGGAAACGTGGAGATGGTTAGTTGCGACAATTCATGACAACTGTGAATAATTAGTTTCCAACTTTAGAAGTAGCTATTATGGACAGTCGTGCGCACTAGCTAGCAAATTATACGTGTTGCGATTGTCAACAGGGACAGAAAAATAATCCATTTAGTGAAATTAATGACCATGTGAAGTCTTTCTATTTCTAACAGCTAATTAACCTCTCTCTGCAAATCGCCTCCAAATCACAGGGAGCTACGAGGCTTTGAAAGAAATGCTGTGCTTTCAATCTTTAGAATTTTCCACCTTAGGCCTCTTATTATTTCTTAGGTTGGAAGAGTTTAGCATCTATTGCTGTTCAAATCAATTAGATGTTTTGTTCTTTCACATGTCGTCAGCCAGAAACGAATATTCAAATGTTAGAAGCCCTTCACTACACGCGCATTTCTTTCCACCTGAGCTGCAAGCCAAAAGCGCTGTCTCTTCTGAAAAGATAAACTGTGTAATAGCTAAAGGTACCCCAAAGAAAATGCATTCAAAAGTAAACAAACTTCTGAACACTGAAATAAAGACATGTACTATATTTTTTCTGGAAGAAACGAATACGTGACTAGAGATATTATTAAAAAAAAGTTTCATCTTGTTCAAAATTTAAAGACACCTTTCTTCTTAGCAAGCTGCAGAAGATTTTATAATGAGAATCTCTTCGCTTGTAACCAAAGAAGCAAGAGGCACCTATGGGTAACGCTGTTTGAGAGTAAACCCTAAAATAGTTCGTTGAAAAAACGCCAATTTTTAAAAAAGCAAAAACAAGATATTGAACAAGACTGAAAACCTGAAAAAAATTAAAACATTTTTTACCCAATCAAACAACTTTTTACAGCTTTTTTTCACAGGCACCGGATTTGCGTTTTCGAGAAATGGTCAGTTTGAAAGAGCGTTTCGCAAACTTTCTGCTAAGAAAGTTTACAACTGCTACCAGAAATTAAATTCATTGGCATTTTCGCGGCTTTGTCAGTATATATACTTGCCTTCCAGGAAGGCCTGATTAAGAGAAGTACAGTCGAAACGGAGCTTGCTGAAGATTTGAGTTGGCCCGCTAGCTCTATTTCAGCCAAGTCCTTTGTTTCCTCGATTAGTTCTTCCCAAGCTACCTTTGACAGCCGCAGGAATTTTGCAACGTCTTGAGTCACATCAGCAGGAAACTTGAAGCTCTTGCATCGCTGTGACCCTTGGGATTGCACAAAATTTTAAATTGTCTGAACCAACCACACAACCACGGTGCAGGTGCAATTAAAGTGGAATTTTTTATAGCAATATCAACACGCAAAGAACATCAACCAAACACTTATGTTGTTGCTTTCACCAACCGCGCTTGACTTTAGGTCAGGGGTGGAGGAAATGGGGGCCGCAAATAAGTTAAATAAGTCGAATTTGGCTAAATAAGTGGATAGGGGTCGTTGAAGGCTTATACAACATTGCATAAAATTGCTTAAACATGCTGAGAAAAGTTAATGACGTCATAGTGCAGTGCTTGTGATGTCACAGTTAGAATTTCAAACTACACGCAATTCCCATAGCTTTTTTGACGCGCACTTGTGCCAACCCCACTTTGAAAAAGTTTTCTCCAAAATGTAGGAGCGCAATCTGCTCGCGAGTTGTGGTCGATATTAGTTTCGGAAGTCATGATCGTGCCTTCTGCGGGCGTTAAATGGCGGATAGAATTAAATTTGTTTCACATTTCAATTCATGAACTAAAGTTAAGAACATCATATGCTTACAAATGCACCAAAAATTTCTGAAGTTTTGAAGCTGCGGATACTGGAAAGCTGACCACATTTTGCAATGACACTAATTTCTTCAAAAAAGAGCAAAAACAATATACCAATCGTTATACACTGTTTGAAACTCTCAAAGGGGGCCCCACGGCATCTTTAAAAAAGGGGGGCCCAAGACAAACGTCGGCCTCCCCTATTATTCACCCCTGTGTGTGATTCTATTCTATACAGGCACCAAACTTTTGCTTGAAAGTTGGTACCTGTTTTACAAGGTTTGACCTGGGACCTTGAAAAATTCCTGATTTACCCACAGTGAGAAAAGTCTGGCGTTTCCTCACGCAATGCAAAACCTCGAGACTCTAATTGGACTACTACAGTCACTGACTTCAGCCACTGACGATCGGGAAGTCGCGTGGGGTAAGAGAGCTCATCACAAGGACCAATGCGACTTGCAAATCTTTCAAAGCAAAACAAGCCCACAGCGCTGACCTTGTGTTTTCCTCCCACTAACACGAGGGATCGCTTTCTTTTCGATAACATCCTTAATTTGATGGAAGTTATTTTTCGTTTTTCCGTGATAATACAGCGACAATTGCACCTTTTTCCCGCAGATAGTTACCTCTTGCGACTGCGAAGCGTCGTAGACACGCTGAGCGTCTGCAACACACATGCAAAAATTCGTCTCACAACAAGAAATTCTGAAACGCGTTTCAGCTTGCACATAAAAATGGAAGAGCAAGCAGTTGTGCAAACATTTACAAGCACCTCCCCTGAATCAGCTTGCGTCGATTTCGATCAGCTTTTTCAACTGTTTCGACGAAAACGCCTGACTTGAAATGATAGCTATTGGAATCAAGTTCACAAAGTGTAAACGTAAAATACTTCGCGCACAGCAGCGGTAGGTGTAGGAGCAGGCGATTTTTGGGGGGTTCGACGAATATTTTGCCCGAATTTCCCCAAATTTGCCTGTAAAACTTTTAAGCAACACACTTCCCCTCTGCAAATTTTCTGCATAGGCGTAGCCAGGGGGGGCGAAACGGGCCGTGCGCCCCCAAAAATTTTTAGAAAATATAGTCATTTTGTGCTTTAAGTGGGCGTTTTTCCAAAGAAAATGCAGTGTTATCCGCCTAAAATCAAAAATTTTGCCTCCCCAATTTTTTTACCCCCCCCAATTTCTGGGCTGGCTACGCCACTGATTTTCTGTAGCTCTTAGTTACTCGTCAACTCCCACAAACTAAAACATGAAGTTGCCAGAAACATTTTGTTGATTTTATATCGTGTATATTTAGTGTGGTTTTCATGACAAAATATATTAAATAAAAAGCTTTTATTTGTATACTCAGTAACACAAAGGATAATTTCATCAATATTGTTTAAAAATGTCGAAACTTTTGTTCCCGATTTTTTAGATTTTGTCCAAACTTTAGACAAAAACAAAGCTTTTTGGGGTGCACTTGCACCTCAGATCATTCACCACTGACAGCAGTTAATTTGACACAGGCTGCTGAAGCCTTAGACACATATAAATAGCGTCGTCGACAACAACGTAGGTCAGGGCGCCTGTCGTGAGCTACTGTAACTTGTCACAAAATGAGAAGACGGTTGACAAGTCTGCTCAGTCTGTCAAAGGATGAAGTTCAATCAAACACCATTGATGCCAGGAGACCAACATTTCGTACATAAATGTGCTTTGGTATCACAAGTTAAAACTAACTACATGCCCGTCAGGTTTTGACAAAAACATCGCGCATAGGAGAGTGCCATGATTTTGTGGTATTTTACGCATGATAGTCGAGCATGACATGTTCATAAAAACAAACAAAAGCTGCATTAACAACGATCATGAGAACTTGCTCTGTACTGTTTTACAAAGCAACCTTTCTCAACTATCGGCTCGCATTTATTGACCCTTTTAGCAGGCCTCCTATAAAATAACGTGTCAAAATGGCAATGAAAAAAATTGATTTCATTTGTAAGAAAGAAATGAAATGTTTGCAATACATTTAATTCACTTCAATATAAAGCTTGAATTTCCTTGTTAGATTTGATGAGATCAAGTTGACATTAGCCTATTATGCAAGACTGATGCTACTCAATAATAATCAACACGCGCTAATAAAAGTTTTTGCTTTTTGTACTGTAATATTTTGGACTGTTTCATGACCCACATGAAATAGCTTTGGAACTCACCAGTTGAAAAGCCTTCATAAAAAGAGTAAAGGCACATTGAGCATTGCACAGAATTTGTGTAGATCTTTTAATAATATTATAATGAAGCTTCATCACATTTTCAACCCAGCTAACTTTTGCTGCCGAAACGTCATAAGAAAATCGTTGCTTCAAGTTCAAATGTCTTTGCATACTTTGCCATATCGTACATTAGCAACAGTTAGGACAAAACTGTTGAAAATTTTGATTGGAAAAAAGAGGTCAGTGAAATCACCGCGGCCACGCGGAAATATATGAAACCAAGCTCACACGACTTGACACACAAAGTTAAGAAATGCTAAGATTTCAATCAATTTTTAAGAAAACTATCTGTTAATGTTTGGGTAATGGGAACTGGCAACAGGTTAAAGCCTGAACTTTCTTCTGTGCTATGTTGAGGTCAACTGTTTGGACGAAGACGGCAAATTACTCATTGGTCGTGGGTTTTCCATTGAGAGGCAGAAAGTGTACCACTCAGCTATCTCTTCCGACACTTTTAAAAACTGAGCTATGAGGTTAAGGAAATTCTTGCCATAGTTTAGTCACAACAGAAATGAAACATGTACTTGTGAAACATGACGGGTGTAACATTTTGAGAGAGCAAATTTTTTGAGAACTTCAACGGATTTTCAGTCAAACTCAAGCCTGGTACTTCACAACTTTTACAAGAGCATGGCGTAGCAACGGATGCACATGCAACTGAAGTTTAAGAAATGAAAGCAAGACAAAAACTGTTCTCATCAACTTTATAACTGTTGCATGCATTTGCAGCGAAATAATTCAAAGCTCTTCTTCATGAAAATTTGGTTTGCTCTCTCACGACTCAACCCATCTTAAATTGATATCTGAAATGAAATTGATTGTGCATGGAATGTTGGCACGAACGAACCAGCAGCAATAGGAGGGGGTCAGGGTAGGTATTATACGGATCAATGAAGATCAGCCAGATCAGCAAGATTAGCCAGTGGAGCTGGGGTTTCTCCTGGGGTATGCGTTGTCGTGGGCTTTCCCCCATCCTCACCTCCCGACCTATATTTTTTTTATTTTTGAGATTTTTCATATTTTTTGTGGAATAGCAATATTTTCATAATTTTGATATTTTTGAAGTTTTTTCGTGTGTCTGATATTTTTCGTGTTTTTCAATGTTTTTCCTGTTTTTGATATTTTTTTATTTTTGTCTTATTTTTGCGTTATGGTAATATTTTTATATTTTCATTTTCACGTTAATATCTTCATTTTCGTTATT
>JGI24159J19872_10001046_pt1 | contig 28971 bp, 14 predicted proteins | sample Ectturendosymbi4_FD_19872 | JGI IMG/M metagenome (IMG submission 19872)
ATAATAAGGAGAGTGGATGTAGAAAAATATGCATACTATGTCAACAGACTTCACCAAAACGTTGGTTTGGAAACATGGAAATGACGTCAAATTGTGACGTCACAAACAGTGCACACCAAAAACAAATATCCACCATATGACCTTGAACCAAGCCCCCCCCATGAAAATTTTCTGCGTACGCCACTGCAGGAGGCAGAGGAAGATTGTGCAGATCTTGATCCTTCAAGGAACTGATTGATTCATTATCTGATTCCTCGATCTTGGTACTATTCTTCTTAACGATAATTTCTTTATTGCTCCGCTGATACGCTTTACAGTATTTCACTTTCCTACGCTTCTTTTATCTTCCTGTTTTCATTGCCACTGCGGTAGGTTCTGCCTATGTCACGCTTTAGTATCAGCATTTTTTGTTTCGTGGAACGACTAAGTTTCTCTAAACAATATTTAGTTTTTCCAGAAAGTCGCCAGACAGCAAATACAAATAAAAATCTTTCAGTTTTGCAGGTTTTTTACATCAGTTTCGATTTACGTTTGAAAGCATTAAATATCATTTGCGATTAGATGGGATTTCACGCTTTTGTCTCGGAAACTTCCTACAAGCTATAGTTTCCGAGCGGTGGGCAATATTGCCGCCAGAAATATTCCACAGAGGCATATTAACGTACATTGTGGATTGCAATTTAAAAGAGTTTTTGGGCTGTCACAACTGAATAAATTTTGGGGCACAGTGAATATAAAGTCTATAACCAAATTGTGGCGCACGATATATTTTATTCAAACGAAGGCTCCAGCTTGCAATTGTTTCCGAACAATGACCAACAATGGTTTTGGCACAACTAGCGTTGCTACTCAACATCTATTGGCCGACTGCCCAGACAGACTGACACGCTTCGGTGTCTAGTACAGACCAAGCCGACAAATACAAAATAGAACATTTGTTGCTGCTGGTTGAATGGCCAACTGCTGGAGTCTTTGGCTCGAATAGGAGGTCTACGTTACGTCTTTGGGTTCAACCTTTCTATTGCCATTTGTGTCAATGTCGTCGACTTAATTTATTTTGACAAAGTACTAAAATATGTAATCTATGTTAAAATCTGCAGTGAAGCAAAACTGCAGGCCTTTGCAAAAACTTTCCAAAACAGAAGGATCTTTCGAGAAGTGAGCAATGTTACGTTAGTAGAACTGCCATCAAAGTTAATACGACTAGGCGTATAGTGGAGCGGGAACGTGTGGGAACGGCGTCCCCACACTTTTTTCATAGTAGCTTGACTTGAAGATGTGTCCAAAAGTAGTGAAATTTGATTTTTACCAGTCACAACTATGAAAACAGCCTTTTTGCTGAAATTTTCACATTCTTTCCCCCCTTCCGACACCCATGCTTGTGTGTAGGAAAACGTTCGTGCCACACCATTAAAGTTGGTGTAATTTCAAGCGTTTTAACACAATTCTGAATGGTCAAATTTGCTGAATCTTTTACGCAAAATAAAAAGTTTGACCGATCAATTTCAGTTATGTTTTTGTTTTTGCGTTGGCTACACTAAAAAGCTATATTTATTTCTGCATTGGCAACAAAATTGGCATCCTGGGAGACAACTTGCTAATTGCCACATATGCTTTGTGTTGTCTTTGCATTCCGGTATCTAATGCGTTTGTAGATTGATTATTCAGTCATGTTACTTCTGTGTTCAAGATGTTGAAGAGTTATGATTTTGAATGTGTTCAAGACAGATATCAATGCTCTGTCGTTGTTGGGTATTTTTTATGCTGTGTTCTCGGTGTTTTTAACAGACCAGTGGCAACTCCGGCACACGGGCTCCTCGGGCTTAGCCCGAGTCTTCTATTACGATTTATGTCGGATGCCGCAAGTTTGCTTGCAGTGTAGGCTATAATTGTGCCACCACCCACGGTCCCACTTTACCAAGTTGTTCACTCGGCCGCTTTACTTTGGGCCTTGTTACTGTTCATATATTTTCGTTCCACATCTGGCCTCTCACGTTAATATTGCAAGTGACCTGAATAAAACAATATCGTTCGTAGTAGGCGTTCTCTCGACTTCGGTCGCTCGCACTTTACTCGGGCTCATCCACTAGTGCCTGAGCTGTCACATGCAGTTAAGTATTTTTTAAAACATAATTCATATCGGTCTGAATGTTTTTTGAAGCAGTGGATTTGTATAGAACATTGGATTTGAAGTCCAATCCAATGGACAGTTCCCATTTCGAGAATAATTTCAAACGAACGATAAATTGTCCGGCAACTCGGGCTAATATGAATGAGCCTTACGCAACAGGTCGGTGAAGCCAGAGTCGACACAATTTTGGATGGCTGGAGCCGGAGCCAAAAACTTTTAAATGGTGGAGCCGGAGCCTGAAATTTGGGTCCCGGATGCACAGAAGTAGTTTGTGGGGCAAGCGAGCTATACAAATAATACAATGTTTTTTTCTGATTTTTTGGACCAAGTTGTTCTGGAGCCGGAACCAGAAGCTTCTAGATGTTGGAGCCGGAGCCAAAAAATTTAGATGCCCGGAGCTGGAGCCGGAGCTTGAAATTTGAGTACTGGCTCCACAGCCTTGGTACGCAGAGGACTTACAGGCATTATCATTGCTCTGTGACGTACGTTACTCAACAAGGGAGAAGTCATCATGCGAACTTCTCATTTATTGTTACGTAATTAACGTTACAAAGCAACAGTAATGCCAGCCAGAATGAAAACAAATGAAATTTCAGTGACGCAAGTCTCAAACGGTTTTATTCAGTCAGTATACATCGTGTGATGAACCAGAGTAATGACCATAAAAATAATGCCGTTGGCCCAAATGACGCTGTTGACCTGGGTCGCCCCTGCAACAGCCTATTTGATTTTCATGTGTTTCACCGACAACTTTTCAAAATGGTGTAATTTTGTCTCAAATAGTGTAATTTCTGCCTCTCGGTTGGAAGGTTGGGTGTTCGATCCACAGCCACTGAGTGAATTGCCGTAGCATTCCTTGGGCAAGAGCGTTCACCTCCACCGCTCCGGCAAGAAGCACAATTCAGGCCTCGGCCTGCCGCCAATTGCCGTCACCAAAAATTAACAAAAAAAACAACTACATTTAATAACGTTCGTCAAATAAATTAGAGGAATTCATCATACGTTCAAACGAGGGAATTATTTGCTAACAATGAGACTCATAAGTTGTTTCTACTGAATTCTCGAGCGCAGGGAGTATCTGGCAAAAATTAACAACCTGCCCAAACACCATGGCGCGGGGCCCAATGCAGTTGCATCGGCTTAAGGCCGACCCTGTGCCTTACCATTGCTAAAATTGTGCCATCACCTTCTTACTCAAAATGGAAATAACCTAGCCACTGCTGCTGTGTGTTTAGACAAGAAGGCTTTCGACACTGTAGAACATCAAATTTTGTTAAATAAGTTATATCATTATGGCGTACGTGATGTTGTTGCAAACGACCTTTTTAGAAGTTACACCAGAAAGCAGTTCGTCCTTGTTAACCAAGAAAGATCCAACCTAATAACTATAAAATGTGGTGTCCCTCAAGGTTCCATGATTGAACCAATGCTGTTTCTAATCTTCATTAATGATTTGCCAGCAATAACTACAGTAAATGTAAGTCTTACATCTTGGCTGATGACACTACTCTATTGCTTTCACATAATAATACAACACAACTGAAATTAAAACTATACTTGGAACTAGAAAAATTCAACATTGGATGAGTGCAAATGAACTTAGTAGGCTATTAATTACTCAAAACTGACTTCATGCTCTTTTCTAAAGTTTCACCTTTTACTTCCCTTGTCAACCTCTCTTGCGGTGGTCTCACAATCGAACAAATTGAGGTTAAATTGAGATCTACATATCGCTCATGTGGGAAAAAGGTCGAATGTATGTGGTAGTGTAGTACTGTACAAGTTGCTGTCTTACGTAAATGTGGATCTGCTTCGGAAAGTCTATTTCTCTATTGTTTATTGCCATCTCCACCACGCAAGTCTTGTTTGGGGCACTGCAAATAAAACCTTGTTAGATTGTCTAGCTGAATTAAATAACCGAGCTATACGTAATGTATGTAAAATTCACACCAATTAACAAATACATATAAAAAATATGCATTTTTCTGCGTATATCCTGGAGATAAGGAACATATATATATACGAACTTGCAACATACAAGCATAAAATATGCAATCAGATGTTACCAAAAGAAATTGCAACAACTGTATAATAAGATACTAATTATTCCTTTATGCAAATCCGTTATGCAAAACAGTTAAACAACAACACAGTTATGTTTACAGAGGCTCTACGCTATGGAGAGGCATTCCGAAAGACATTAAATAGACCATACCATGCATTTACAAAATTGTATGAACAGCTCCTCTTTCAAATATAACTTTCATTTCTTCCCAGTATTATATACATATGTGCTTCATTCAAACTAAGCATTGCGGTTGTTTTCTGTGATTGTTTCAATGTTTGTGCCGCTGTTCGTTGCAGTTCGATGTTTGTGCCGCTTTCGCACTTGACCTGTTGTGTCTTGTGTTTTTCTTTTTTGTGTGTGTTTTTCCTTTTGCTTTTCTTTGTGGCAATCATAATCTTTAACTGCCTTTCTCTTTGTTATTTTTGTGGGTTGGCTCAGTTGTTGACCTCGCGGTCATTTCGCCAAGCATCGTAATCTTTTTTGTTTAACCACGACACGTTTATACTTCGCGAAAAAGTACGATTGATTGATTGATTGATTTAGGAAGATTAGTCTCACTTCCTAGCAATTTTCGGACCACTAAATAAAGCCTCTAGAATCAATTGGTATAAAAAGCTTAACCTAACCTTATGGGATCTGATGAGGTGCTTTTCGATATTTTACGAGAAAAGTGCATGATTGCAATTATCGATGTTAGCACGCTGGTTCGCTTTCCATGCATTTTTTATTTTGAAATTTGACTTCTGTTCCTCACTGTTTTACTACTAACGTTAAAAAATACAGCTGCCTCTGCTGGTTGCGATTTGAACTGGTGATTTCGGTCTACAGGGATCTAGCATCAGCAAAATTAAAAAATAGCACAATAAATGAAATAGATCTCCCAAATCATGATCATTTGCGTTGTGGAGAATGCGTAAAACTGACAGTCATCAAAAGGTCTTAACTTGTGATACAAATGCGAGGCAAGCATCTATTTTTTGAAAAGCAGAGCCTGCTGAGTTACCTTAACTTTTAAAAATAAAAGTGTATGGAGCAGATGTTTAAAATATTACCCATCTGGCTCCATTGATTTAACTCCAGTCTGCACCTTCATTTCAACTTACCTATCGAAGCAACAAGTCTTTGAAATAAAGCAGGTTCTACCGCAAGGAAATTTATAAAAATGTTACCCAAGTTAGAAAATTATAGATCTTTAAATCTTTCCTAAGTAGGATTGACCTTTAGATCTTTACATCTATTTTGATTTAATAAAGTTACAATTTTCTTTAATACCACAAAATCATAAATCTTGGAGCTTTCAGTGTCTAACTTAATAACAAAATATTTTATTCGTTGAAGCTTTTGAAACACGAACGCTATTTTTGTGAAATCCCAAGTACCCAGTACTTGGGAATGCAATATAATTAATCAAACAGAATGAGACCGTATTCTGTTTTTGCGCAAAGACACTTGTGATATGAAATGCCAAAGAAGTTCTCTTTCTAGATATAAGTATTGCGGATAGTTTCTAAACATACCTGTCACATACCGTGAGTGTTAAAAACATGTTTTGGAGATAATAATTACGAAACCCGATTCTCGCCGATTATAGTATCTCGTAATTCATTTGCGGTTTGCTGAAGTTTAACCGCCTTTTATGTTATTCAAGTCAAATCTGCTCTTTGTCTGGCCTTGCCATGAATAACGTATTACGAATTGATTGAAATCAAGTGAAATCAAGACATAAACGTATCTGTGTGGGTCAGTTGAACGACGAATATTAAAATTTGTTTGCTGATGTTATTAGACATCGATAAACCGAAGTAAATGGTAAATGCTATTGTTTTAACAAAGCACTGGAAATTTTAAAACTGATCAAAATACAAAAAGAATTATCACTCACTCGTTCTCAGCGGTCCCAGTTTTCTTGAAATGTATTAGTTAAATGCAAGAGCAAGTAAACAATCGACACTTTTTTTAAACTGAAATATGTGAACGCACAGATTTACATTATACTCTTCACAATGCCGAACATAAGAAACAAAGAAATCTTATTTGATGAAATGGGGTAAAAAATCATTGTTTGTTTTCAAAGCGAGATAAACGCCATTTACACTGTTAGCAGTAGTTCATAGAATCTCCTTCTGATAGTGATTCGATTGCCGTCAGTCTGAAAAACAAAACGATTTTGTTTGCTTCTTTTTCTTTACGGCATATGCTGATGTTCATCGGCTCCAGAAAAATTATTTTTTGGAAATTAAAAAGCCTTATAATTTAACTTTGCAAAAGCATATAAGAAAACAAGGATTGCGAAGATTCACCAAAAGCCACGTGACATTTTTGCAAACCTGTGTTGTTTATAATGAAACCGTGTATTACGTTCTATAGCATTGACAGGTTCTTCCATATGACGATTTTGAACTGAATCTAAACATTTCAAAGAATAAAAACAATAAACTGAATTTCTATGACTATAATGCTTAAAATTTGTAGGCTAGACAAAAGCGTGGTGTTCAGCTGATCAACACAGGTAAAGAAATATTTTCAGTGTTGATAACAAGAGCAAGATGAGAAAAATTAACCATTGTCTGCAGGAAAATAAAATAAAGTGAAGTTTAGTTCGGCTGTCTTGGCGAGTGGAATATTGCCCGAGCGGTATTTATGTGATTACAGAACAAAACCAAGATGTACAGTACTAGGTTCAAGTGTGTCCAGCTTTTGTAAACGTTTTTAACATAGTGAAATACATTATGTTTTATTTGCAGATGGTCGTACATGCTCAACATTACTCTGCGAAAAAAAAGCTTTTTAACAAGAGATAAAGGATATCTTTTACGTTTTTTTGCTTGTTTCTGCCAACACTGTACTTGACACATTTTTCGAAGACATGGGTATTTTGAAAATGCTTTCAAATTACTGGATGATGATGGTGACTAGTACAATACAAATTTCAAATTTAATAAACTTTTTTTTAATACTTACAACTAGTGACGGATTTATGCATAGGCCATGGCCTAGGGCCCCGCGCTTTTGTGGCCCAGCGCAATTCCTTCCTATCACGACTCTATTACCTTAAAATTTGCGAAACTGCCAGGTTTTTCATTTGTATTTGAGTTAATGATTTCTGTTATGGAAACTGATTGCGTGCTCATACATCAAAATTTCTGTATTTCACATACTCTTAAAATTTTAAACTAGTCTTAAAAGTGTTTAGCATGAAGTCAGTGGTAGGTACCTTCCATGTGCCAATTGCAAAAATATGCAACGTTACTTTAATAAATCTTATACTCATTGAAAATCAACACGTAATTTTGATTTGAAAATAAGCTCGTATAGTTTTGGGAGAAGTTTTTTAGACTCTTCTTTGCATGGTAGCTTTCTACGTTTCATTGAATGGTGGTTTTACCAAAGTTCTACCTTGCGAAAACCGTTTAACAACACATCATTAGTGACTTATAAGCTGTCCGGAAAGTTTCACGTTGTTTTCAAAATTCACGCTATCAGAGTCAGTCCCCACTGGGGCTCGGGTGAAGGAGCGATAGAGAGTCTCGCACTCTTTGTCCCAGCATGACACATGGTTCTTGCGACGGCCACGTGGGATACATTGTTTGCACGCAGATAGTAGGCTCTCGCAGAAATCCTGGTATGCCCTCTCAATGTTTGATGTGTCCGGAGGTGGCAATCTCTCAACGGATTCATCTGTGAGAAGGCAAAAGCGCTTCTAATCAGCCTTGCCAAAGTTCCAACGCTTCACCGGATCGCTGTGGGCAGGAACCTTGAGCTTCAGTGGCGTTATGAGGGAGGGTCGATGTTGTGACCGCGGGAACTTTCCAAGAACACGTCTGTCCGGTAGTCGGCTGTCCTGGACGAAACTGGCCAGATCTTGGTTCAGTGGTTCGCTCCAAGTGGGACGTCAAGCAATTTCCGGGGGGGAGCGAGCCCATACATGCTCTACAACATGGAAAGTTTTTGAACGGGAATGTGTCCCTTCCAAACGTGGCTTTCTGCAATGTAGCCGCATAGATGCATGATACAAATTTTCTACAGCGCTCCCGCCATGCTCTTCTGTGATGCGACGATGTATATTTATGACGATACCACTGCACTTAAGCCATACTCTTGTAGAATGTGAGACTAGGTTTATGCGACTTGGCAGTTACAGGCCACCATACGATGTCGACTTCTCGGCCCAAAATAGATAGTAACTTTGCTTTCTGCCCATCCCAATGGTAACACTCAGCTGCTTAATCTCGGACCCGTGTTTTCATTCAAACTAAGTGGCACGGAGTAAGTGTTGAGTGGACAAAACAAACAAAGAATTTACAAAAGTTTGCATAAGTCTAAAACAGCTATGCCCAACATACGGGCCGGATGCGGCCCAGTCGAAGATTTTGTGCTGCCCATTCAGGTTTTCGCTGTAGTATAAGTATAGCCTACATCAGGGGTCACCAACACGCTGCCGTCGGGCACCAGGTCGCCAGCGAGGACCACGTTGGACGCCCGCGGGCCTGTTTTAAATATAGCGTTAGTATACTGTAATGCATATCGTCACATAGATTAAGATCATTAACAATAATATAATTAAAGGTAACTTGAGCAAACTTCTTATTTCAGAAGTGTGTATCAAACTAGTAGCCCTTTGTGTTAACTGGTACCCAAGAAGTAGTACTCAGCTTTACAAAGGTTGGTGACACTGGCCTACATACTTACAACCTCTCCTTATTTTGATAATCTTAAATTTGACATTTTGATGCAGGTGATCCTCAGTGCCACTTTACCACGTCTGTAGCGCGTGGTGGGAGATTTCCATATGTCCACTGACTTCTTGGCATATAAGTTTTTACTAGTTTACTGATTTCTACCCTTGTTCCATTGACACTAAACATGCCTATGAAATCACACTTACGGGTGGTCAAATGTGCCAAACCGTTGTTGCCATTGCAGTTAGGATTCGAACGATTGCAGTGCAATAAATCATATTTGCTAAGATCAAAGTAAGCCAATCAATGTGCGGCCCTCGTTAATATGTTATTCAATGTGTGGCCCTGGTTAAGATAGTGGCATAATTTTTGGCTCAGTAAGCAATTTCGGTTGGACATAGCTGGTCTAAAACAAGCAACTGCAGCACATTGAGCATCCGGCCTAGATCTGTGAGTACCGGCAAATCTTGCGCAATGTCACTTAAAAGAAAACGTTTTCCATCTAATGTTGCAAATCAATATTGCACCAAATATTGGCCACAAATTGTCAAGTAATCAGTGACCTATAATTTTGGGTACATGCGCTCAAAAAAAACAACCCTTGGCGAGCGAGTGTTAGTAGTAATCAGGTTCAATGCAACATTCCTATACCTTTGAGGCCTCATACTTAAAAAGTATGTACCTTTTTCTTGAATGATGCAGAAAGTCTAACAACGCATGGTTGCACGCTTTGATGCAGTCAGATTGTTTATATTCGTCCTTATTCTTTGAACACTACAACCGCATTTTACTTTGCGACTGAGTGCTTGGACGTTACTGTTTGTTTGAGAGCGCGTGCATACCGCAGTACTTTCGTACTTCTACTCTGGATGTAGTGTTGTACCGAGTGTTTTGGGTTAGCGAAAAATAGTGTTAAGAAAGTGTCTGTAATCCTGTTGTTCTATCTCCAAACACGCCATTAATCGTTCTGTTGTGTCTGTTTTCATCAATCTACATTGTGCAGACTCTGTGTTTGTACTGTATGGACTTCGTGTCTGTTACAAAACATTAAACTTATAAAAATTGAATAAATTAACCAAGAAATACATTTGTTTTTACCACATATTTCAAGTCAGGGGGGCGACGGCGTGAAACAAAAGAAAATTACTGAAGGGGGCGCGGTGGAGAAAAGGTTAAGAACCACTGTCTTGGTTGGTGCCGACGTTCCATCGGTGAGAGAAGCTGGCTGTTTCCTTTGGGCTATATAACCGTCCAAGGTTGTTGGATGTTGCCCAGGAGCCCAGGCTGTCACCGTCAGGAGATGTTTTGTTGTAACCCCAGTTGACATGCTGGCAGTTGAAATCACCAACGTACAGACTGGTGTGTGGGAATGTCGGAATGGCCGTTGGTGTGAATCGCGAGCGTGGAGGTTTGTAGACGTTAATGATCTTGTATCCAGCGACGTCTACGCACAACCACTCAGTATCTGATAGTTCTGGAGACTGATCGACCAGTGAACATTACAACAGCTCGTGGACAAACGTGGCAAGGCCGTGGTTCCTGCTCAGGACTGACCCAGCTGGTGCGAAGTACGGAATCACTAGCTGGGTCTGCAGTTGTGCAGTGGGTCGCCTGTCGGACGATGATGAAGGCTTGTTCTTATAGGCTAGCTGCTCAATGACAGAGATCTTGTCTGCGGTAAGCCCCTCGGTGTTCAGTTGGAGTATGTTGGGTCGTTGGGTCTTTGGCAGCTTTTCTGCTGCTGCGCCCTGCGAAAGACGTTTTATGACCCACCCCATGCCGAACACATCCAGTGCTGGTAGCAGTGGTTGCTCTCGTAGTGACATGCTTATAGTTGACATTTGTAGCGAATGTCGTACAGGACGACCACGTGAAAGCACCTGTCATCCTCCCCAAATTCATGCTAAACACGTCTCAAATGCTAGAAAGTGATTCTCTAGCAAAAAGATATTCCATTTCTGTAATTTTGGTTGGAAACAGCCCTAGCAATTTTTGATAGAGGAAAACTGAAAAAGAGAAAAATATTATAGAGAGACCAACATTAAACTAGAAATTTGTGTGTTAGGTATTGGCTTCCTAAATTGCGATTTTGAACTTGGTGATCCTTTCTCGCGTTTTCAAGCACCCTCCACAATTCCGAGGTGGTTTTTGATGTACCTTTAGATCGGAAGATACTGCCACAAGTCACATTCAAATGTTACGATATGACAAATCGAACACCTTAAGTTGAATCGGCAACACTAACCTGTTTTTTTTTCAAAATGCTTTAGGCAAGCAAGTTTAAATTGTAATGACTGTACCTTAACGTAAGCACTCCAATAGGAATACCTTGTCCAGGTTTCCAATAATTAAAATATAAGATGAGATTTACTGATAAAAGTGTTGTAATTTTCAGCAAAAAATTCCATTTTAACTACCAGCAAGGAGCTCAGCCAAATCGACTTCGTTCTCGTTTAGTCCCAAGCTTCTCTTTCTCCTTCCGCCCCAAACGCTCCCACTAACGTAAGGGTCGCTGTTCCAACCACCTTCGTCGTCATCTCTGAAAGAAAGAATATAAATTGGCACTTTCTGCTTTCAGCCAGTCAACTTCATTCACGTAATAAGATAGCCATAAATCAAATACAAATACACCAGAACAGTGGTTTTCACCCTTTTTTGTACCGCAACCCATTTTAGAAACCGACTATAACCCAACGACCCCCATCTAAAACTCGAATAAAGCTAATGTAATAGAGCTGTGTACACAAAATATCTATTCACGACCTCTCCAAAAATGGACGCCTCTGGGGTCGCATACCCCCCGAGTTTGAATACCCCTGCACTGGAATAATACCCCCCTGCACTGGAATAAAGGCTTTAGTCGAATAGAAACAAACGACTAATTTTGTGCAAAAGCTGCAAACCTCATGAGAGAATAGCAAGGTTGTAAAAATGTTATTGACTTCTAACAAGCAGTATATCAGTGTTTGATTCACGTTCTGGTCTAATCATGTTGAAGGACTTGCGCCTTTGCCATTGTTAGACCGGAAAAATCATACAAGTTTATTTTGGGGCTTACTCGGCAACCCAAACGTCAAGACAAAATGTTGCAAGTTCACGCAGAAGCGCTGTCCAGGAGATACGGAACTCTTAGTTAATCACATTTTAAGCTCCTGCAAAATTTTTGAAATATGTAATAACTAAAGAACCTCGAGTTTCAACAGAAGCACAAATTGTCAGAAGCTGAAGCAACTTCAATGACTGCTCACAAAAAACATGAAGACTTGCTGAAATATTATAAGTATAGTCAGGTTTTACTTCAACATTTCAGGAATTGCTAAAACAACGTTGTTTCTTTTCTTGTGTGGACCAACTGGAATCTTCTTTGACGAACGGTTTTTATCAGGTTATGCCATGTCAAGCAAATGTCTACTTTTTGGGTCTAAGATTGTTAGGTTGGATTGCCTTTATTCGCTCATTTGAGGTCACTTGAAAAATATTTTTGCACAAACCTACTTTTGGCATTCTGAATGCTAAAAACAAATTCTCCTTACAGTGTACAATGATGCCTTTCAATCACGGAGAAAAAGATGGGTATTACACGCGGTTGTTTTCATGAAAGAAAACAACAGAAAACAAGCCAGCAAGCAAAGCATAATAATAAGCTGGAAAGCTACGTCATGCATTAGAGAACGCGAGGTCTCAAGTCAGAAGGATACCAATTGATGCTACTGTTTTGAACACAATTGCAAACTAAACCACAGGTTGTTTCGCACAAGTAACAATGAATGCTGCAGCACGTTCGTGGTTGACTATGCATAATTTTTCCCATTCATACTTGTTCTTGTGCACTGCGTTCTCGAAATTTCACCCCAAATGTGCTCAAAAATTCTACTTACGGGTTTCTCGAAACTTGGACGGTTGTGTCATCTTCGGGCTCTTTCTCCAATTTTAGTATGTCGTCAAGGTTTAATCCACGCGAAATCATGACCGAGATCATCAGCACAAAGATTCCAATCAAAACAACTCGTCTCATGTTTGTAACTAATTTACTGTACTTCCCTGAACAAGTCAACGCATCTATTAGTCATGAACAAACTTTTGTAATGGATATCAAGCACCATTCTATGCCTAAAACCGCAAATCTGCCACCCAAAACTTAATTATTGCATCTAACGTACATATTGTGTGTGTTAAAACTTTTTTCTGTCAGAAACACCTACTACTAACCTACTTTTGAGGTCCATACTTTGACCTGCTCCTGTCATCAATCCGTGCCTATACAACACTGTTCTCAAACACACTGCGCTATTCGTCTCTACAGCATATATCTATAAATGTCATGCTGGACTTTAAATGCAAGTTTTCAGATGTTGCGCTTAAGACTTTATGACGGTATGGCTTATGTAACCGCAGTTTGAAACTGATTGCTGCAGGAAGACAAGGCCTTGTTGCAATGGTTGCTCTGAGTTTGATGGGCGAATCTATGTCTTGGGGTACCGGAAAAATGGCCTATAAGAGCATGTGTGTCATATCAAAATAAAGGCTGAAGTCACTTGACGTCCAACACGATTGACAAATCCAGGTAAAGGTCGGAAGAGACAGACCGCGAAACCTCCTTTGAGTTTAAAAACATCCAAACGCTTGGCACATTGTAAATTCGGATTTCACGAAGTCTGAAGTCTCTCCTTTGTTTGCAACAATTTCTAACAGGATTGCGACAAAATTTTACATTGATCGAAAGTATCTGAGTCCTTCAATCGATTTGAAAGAAACGGCACCACTTGGAATGATGAATCAGAAAGTCACCTTTCGTTTTTTTCGACTGGACATCATTTGTTGTTTATGTTGAAATATAAAAAAACATCTAAACCTCAATTCTGAAAAGTATCCAAACTTTTTAAAGCATAAAACTGAATACCTGATGCATTTTGAAGCGTATCGAAAAGCAGCAACGTGGCAAGTTTCGGTACTGCCATTGACCTCTCTTAACAAAATGCGTCACATTTCATATCTTTACATAGTGCAAACTTGAGAAGAACCAAATGAATCCTATTTGCAAACGACATGCCTATTTGTAATGTTAGCTTGAATTAAAGGTCATGAGCACATCATCATCTACAGAGCTCAGTCGTGATATTAGTTGATAGTAGTCTTTATTTTATAACATTTGTTGCAAACGCATCAGAGTTTTGTTCGTAATTTTCACTTTGGCATATACTCGGTTTCTGTACTCCTTTCGGAATGTCACGAGTGGCCTCGACGCCCATCTGCGCTTGCTTGTGCCATGGGCCACCTGGTTCCTTTCGCAGTGAATGCTTCACTGAAGGCGAGTCAATGGTAGCACCGCTCGTGAACCTTTTCCTTCCACCAGAGGTGGGCACGGATCCGGAGTCGACACCGGTATGGATCCGGAGTCGACACCGGTAGGATTATGCGTTTTTTTCGGACCTGCAATCGGAACAGGACTCAAAAATGTGTGAAAAAACGGACCCGGATGTAGAGCTGCTTTTTATTTTCGGCAGTAGCAGGAGTCTGCGTGGTCTCTACAAATGTCTTTTCTTAAGTACAGACATTGCTGAATTTCGGTTGCATCGTTGATTATAGGTGTAGCAGACGGGGGCCTATTGGGCCATGGTGCCCCCAGATTTTTAGCACATATGGTAATTTTGTGCTTTGAGAGGCGGTATCTCAAACAAAATAGCGTTCTTCGCCTAAAATCAAACATTTGCTCCCCCCATATTTTTGACCCCTAAACATTTTGGATTGGCTACGTCATTGTCGATGATTGCCGGAGTTTGAACAGGAGTCGGATTCTCAAATTTGAAAAAGTTCCGGACCGGGATCCGGGCTCAGAAATTTTGGAACAGAACCAGAGTCGGAGTCTAAAAATGTGACTTCGGCCACCTATGCCTTGTACCCAACCATCAACCCCGAGCACATGGGTGGACATGCTGCAAGTAGAGGTGGATATTAGAATCCAGGGGTCCGAGGCAAACTCGTAGAAAAGGGCCCCAAAACGCCGGCACTGCAAAAGCTAGATGTGGGACCAGGCCCGACAGCCAGGTTTTAAGGTTTGGGGGCAAAATACATTTTTAGGGAAGCAAGATTTTGTTTTATTGTATGTTTAAAACAAATTTTTCTTTGGGGGAAAGCTGCCCCCCTCCCCGTGGTTACGGGCCTGTGTGGGACTAAGTGGATAAAATAATTAAATTTGTTTCACATTTTAATTTGTGAACCTTAATTCAGAACATACAAAAGCACCAAAATTTTGTAACGTTTTGTAGCTGGACACTTGAAAGCTGCCCACATTTTTCAGTGACACTAATTTCTTCAAAAAAGAGCTGTGTATAATTCGTCATACACTGTCAGTGTTCCCTCTGAAAAATTCTACACTGAGAAAATGTTTGTTTTGTTGCTCACGAAGTGCATGCAAACTGCACAACCACGCAGACACAATGAGTGAAGCGTTCCCAACGTTATAAGGGCTGTGCGATGTATATATTATATATACTGTATATACCGTATTAATTAGAATGTTGGAAGTGCGCGAGAATGAGATAGCACTGGGCAAATTGTCTAGTGATACTGCGCATTTACACACCTTAGAGGGGAACACTGTACGCTGTCTTGATTGTGGCGAACAGGTACGAAAGCAACATGACATGAAACCGCAAATATGGAATGCATGACGACACGAACAACTGACGCATAATCCAGTTAAATTCGCGCGGCGCTAAGAAAGACATACAGGCCTGCCAAGTGTTGGAGAAGGTTCACTTGTATGTTTGTTTTGCCGGAACACAAACGACGGTGTGATAAACAGGAAGGTCGATACCAGGTTAACGTGTGAAGCCGTCGCGCACAGGAAGACGCATTACCAGTTTAGCTCTGCACGCATGAAAGGGCGGAAATCGCAGGCCTCGAAGCAAGGTACGCTGTCAGTAAAATGTATTGATTACAAGATCAGTAAACACAAGCGTGAGGTATGTTGCAACAACCAAATGCGTCAGACAAGCAGCGGTTCGTACGTGACTAACAAGTTATCAATCAACCTCTATTTGCCACGAATCTGCAATGATGCTGTTATAGCATGAAAGTCGGAAGGTTTTTTCAAGGGGGGGGGTAATAGTTGATTTTCCACGGGGCGGCCATTAGGATTTTCCACGAAGGGCCATTAGTGATGAAATTTCATTTTAACAACACGAAACAAAGATCAAAAATTTTTATAATAAAACTGTAGTAGGACAATATCAAATTTCAAAATCCATGGAGGGCCATGGGCCCCACTGCCCTACCTTGCCCCCCGCGCATGACTGTTAGACTCGCTTCCCGAGCCAGCAACGGATTTTTTTTAAGATTCCCATGCTGACTAACTTCAATGCCCCTTTGCGCTTTCTGTTCTATCTCGAGTTTCATTTCATCACGATGTTACTCTATGGCAAACTGGTAATTGAACATGAATTTACACCAAGAATGAGAAATAAGAGACGTAGTTGCTTGCAAGAAAACAAATTAAAAGCCAGAATTTGGTTAATAATGACAGAGCTTAGCTTTCCCATTACACCTTTCCAGCGATCGTTGCTCTGTAAGAGTCAAATACTCTGCAAGAGAAATACTTCATTATCGCGTACGAACCAGACTCCAGAGGACAGTCACATAATGCAGTAACAAAATGTAAATGTAAGTCCGTCAAACGGCAGATGTATCAACTTGTCCAAGTACATCAAGCACGATTGCGAAAACGCAGGTGAAATCATTATGCTGCGCATGATATTGTCAGAGACCTGCTTGCCATCAGCCTCCTCTTTTCATGGGTCGGGAATGGTACTGGCAGACTCCTAATCGGAGGCAGCATCGGATTTTCCTTTGTGTCAAGCATCGTCTTTACAGGATCAGCGTTCACTATGATAACACTGGTTTCGGTGCTGCGTTTTGCTTTGTCGAAATCCTGGGTTGTTGGCTGCGGTCAAGGAAAGCTGTTGTAACACCTGGGTTTCTGGTTCCAGTTAACACCGTGTTTTCCAACCAATATTTTCGCTTGGTTTATGTTAAAGTGAGTTGTAGACAACGAAATGATTCCAACTCCTTGAAGTTAACGCAACTTCCAAGTTTAAGAGGACTTTGAATACTTGTTCAATTTTTAAGCTAAAAGTTTTTTCCACAATGACCTAATATACTATATAATTTACAAACTGAGCGATGCAGGCCCGCAACCAGGGTGGACATATAACTTTGTTAGTTGCTAGGTGCAATAACAAGCTGTAATCTTTTGCATTCTCCGGAAATGTCAGCTGGTTGCGACTCTGGAAGGATGCATGGCATATTAACATTTGAGCTTAATCACCTATTTCTACACAGGACAGGCTTACTGTCTTCACTTAATCCATGCGACATGACCAAATGAATCATTTTTTGTGATGTGCAGCCAAGCCATGATTGTCAAGTGCTGAGTTGATTCTAAATAAAGTTCTTTCAAATACAGTAGATTGCGAATCAATTACAAATTGTTTGGTAAATCTGAGAAATTCACTGGACTTGATAAAATCAAGTCCAGTTGGATTCATACAATGAATTTAATTTCTGGTAAATCTGATGTTTATTAAATTCACATGATTTGGTCAATTTTCTGTTTTTAGGAGTTCAGCTAACGTTTTTCGAATTGAGAAAAAAATGTTACTCATGTCGCGATGTTCAAAATCAAAAGTCGTGACCATTGATATTTTTTTCAAAAAAATGTGGCTCGTGAGGTGTTATAAAATCACATTTAGAAAATGTAAACCGTGCTGTCGAAAAGCTCCTAGAGCGACTACACTCAGGTCAAGTCAGTGATGTCAGTCAGGCAGTCGCCGCCAGTTTTCTGTGCTTCTATTAAAGAAACAAGGTTTCTAGACCTTGTATAGTGCAAAATTCTGCAGAAAAGTAAACACGAAATTTTCCTTTCATTTTGTCCACGGCCTACCTAAGACAACTTCCGTAGGTCGTGGTTTGTCAATACATCATAAAAAAAATAAATACAGAAATATTGGTTTAGGGTTAGTAATTTCGTGGTATTTTTTCGCAACAAAATTTCGTCAAAGTTTTATTTTACTGTGGATTTACATTCAATTGTTGTTGTGATATGCAATATTTATCTTGCAAATGCATATTTAATTTATTCAAGAAACGTTTTCAGAGCATTTTTTGCAAGCTCTTGAAAATATTTTCCTTGCAAAGCTTTTTCAAAAATGGTACTGTACATTTGGAACTAAAGAAAATTAACTTGAAACAAATCTTTATGCAAGTTTACATCTGTGGTGCAAAACACATTTTATATTCTGTAAAATCCGTTGCTTTCTTATCATCAAACAGGTAGTTTTTATTGGTGCTTTTGGAATCTCGTTTGATCAATCCAATAGCGCTAAAGTGATATGTTGATCTGTATCGGCGAGTTTTGTGTTGCAGAGTTAACCATAATTTGGGTGCATATACCACTTACACCAGCGAATTATCTCGTGCCATACCAAACGTATCAGTGTAACTGAAGACCAATTGGACCATTTTTATGGACTAACAACTAAAGTCGAGAATTGAAGGCTCTAAGCTTGCTGTGCTGTTCTCAACCTTTCTGTCGCTGCGGATCCCTTCGTTTTGTCAACGTTTTTCGGTTATTGAGAAATTAGATTTGGTCGCTTTTTAGCCTCAGCAAAGTGTACAGCCGCACAGCCGAGGTGGACCGAGTCTCATTTTACTGACTCCGCATCCGCTCCAAAGCCAAACCGTTTTGCTCCGCATCCGTAAATCTTTGAAATATTCAAGTCCGACTCCGTCTTGGCTCCGCAAAGTTCCAAAGTTTACAATAATTTATATGCACGTTGCTTAAGTTTTGCATAAAGTAAAGTAATTCCAAACTACATGATGTTTTTCTGTTAAAAGAGAACTCTACGCCAGCTGAAACAACGACCTTCAAGTATGCCAGCTTGAAACAGATATTTTGTAATTTTTGCAACTTCAGTTCAGTTACTAACAGCTGAGCAGCTCAATGCTGACAGCGTATTGCCAAAAATGAACGTATTTAAAGCAAAGCAACATGTCATTTAAAGAATACNCATTATGCTTGCTTTGTAGCAGTCTAAATAATCCAGTACCTTTTTGTCTTGTTGCAAGACAATACCTTCCCACNAAAGCTCAATATGCATACAGCACCACTACAGAACTTTTCTTGATGCAGTTTTTACATCTTCACTTTTAACTTTGCACTGTTTTCTGTAACACGAAAGATGTAGCCATCCTTGCGACAATACTCAAGTCAATGATAACTGTAGAATTCTAAGTAAGCCTCAATCATGCCTGTCAGCAACTTTCTTTTGCTGGCGCTGCATTACTGTTCATAACATCAACGCAAAGTAAGCGTCACAGGCTAGTGTGTCGGCCAGTAGATGGCGCCACATGCAAATAAATGGTCACCGCTAGATGATGCCTATGAGTAACAAGTCTGTGATAGTCACCACAAGCGAATTATCGTAATTCTCTTATCCCTATATAATGATAGTGCAGCCTAGTAGTAGTAGAGTGAACTCAGTGAGGGAGCTCTATTGCTGTTGGCTGCTTTCCTGTTAGTTAATGCCCCGAATTGCCATCTTTCGCTTGTGTTTGCCTCAGTAGTTCAAGGCGATGCAGTCAAATGCAACACTAGGCTGCATCACAGAACCATGGCAATAACCATCAATCAAACCATAAGCAAGCTATCAGCAAACAGCGCAACTAGGATTCGGGTACGATGGACAGTTCCCCACAACTGGGCATATTGTTCAACTCCTCAGCTTGCCAAACTGAAACTTTGAGCTGATTGCAAATCCACATGTATGAAGGAAAAGTTGTAGGCGAATAGGTCGATTTCGCATGTCCAATTCATATTAGATTTTGCGTACCTTGATACTAGCAAACACTAACTTTTGACATGAAAAGGTTCGAAAATGCTGTGACTTGACTCTTGCAAAGAAAATAAAGAAAAAATCAAACTCCTGGCTCTCTGCTTTTCTCCACCTCTGGCGTGCAGTCCATCAAATCACCACAGAGCTCACACATGACCTTTAACTCCGAACATTCGTATTTCTTAGCGCAAAAAAACACTTTATACAAATAGTTAATGAACAAAATTTGCCTGAATACGCTTATACAGGATGCACATTCAAATAACCTGGCAGTTGTCACAAAGCTTTGTGTAAAGTGAATGGTTTGTTAAGATCGCGAGGCTTATATGGAGATATGTGTTTCATTGCTCTTTTGTTTTGTCGAATACGGGGAACGGTTAAATAACTTATCACACCTTCTCCGTTTCTGATTTAGCTGGCATTGAAAAAGTTCAGCATCCCGTTTCTATGTCCTGCAGAGCACATTTCCATCCCACAACGCCCCTATCCCGAACGCCTGCCTTACTTTATCTGTAGAGAGAAAAATACTTCACAATGGTGTTCGGCATCTAATTAATTTTATGGTTATAGAAGTTAGAACACTTGCATCATGGATGTCTTGCCATGCAGGGTCGGTGTCGAGGTCCAATTGAATCATTTTCTACATCAAGGGTCGGGAACCTTTTTGGCCAAGGGAGCCATGAAACCTACGCATTTTTAATTGTATTTGCGTGACAGCTATATAATATTTTTCAACACTTAATGCAACTAACTTACTGACCAAAGTGTGCATTTTTAATCAAAATCAACAATTTTAAACAATTAATGGTAAATGTCTGAATTTTCTCTTCAATAACATGCTTCTTGCTGTTAATGCGACTTTTGGTGTTGTTGATGGCTTTGTAGTCTGGTAGATGGAAAATTACAGAAAGAGTTTCATTCGTAATCGTAACAATCGTGTTAAGAAAACATCATGCGAGCCAGATGCCGTCATCAAAAGAGCCACATCTGGCTCGCGAGCCGTAGGTTCCCAACCCCTGTTCTACATTGTACTCCTAAGTTAAGAATCCTAACTCGTGCCTTTTGAAATGGTACAATTTCTTTTCAAACTTTTATTGTTACAGAATTTTTGCTGTGCACCACGATTTTCACTGATTGCTAGTTTCTACAAAATTACAGCCAAACTTCATTCACGTTAAGGAGAATTTTCGACCCCGGAAATTTTTATCGGAAATTTCCACTCCGACCCCGCAACCCTGTCGCCGTGATATGTACTTTGGTGGTTAACATGCAAGTGTTTGTTTCATCCTCGCTTTTCACGAAACGTACCTGCAATGAGTCGTTCCAACCGCCTGAAAATCGTGAAATCGACTAAGAGCGTCGTGTTTTCGCTAACAGTGAAATAAAAAGGTTTTTCTCCAAGGACGGAGAATAAGCCGCACGTTTAACCTGGCATGACGCAACTATTGTGTTCAATCCAAAGTTTACGAATTGAAAAGGAAATTTTCAACTACGCACGCTAAGTGTGGATAGGATTTACAAAAGCAAGCAATTGATTTGGTGAGAAGTTGGAAAGAAACCAAATCTTGTTTAGAGAAAAAACTTAGAAGGAACCTTTTGAATTTAACTCATTTTTCATGATTCCCTACTATTAATCTCTGAACGTTGCCCTTACACTAAAAGGTTCGTCCGTCCCTGGGTTGTACATTAAGTTTCTTGCAAGTCAACAAGATTCGAACAGCTGACTGACACGATGCGAGAAGAATCGTGCTCGAAAATCCCTTCATCTTTTTGGACGGGATTTCCAACGCCGCTCAAACAGCTACACCGCGATCAACTTCCGTCGCAGACCACTGCAGCAATAGTGCAACAATCTTGGAATCTACGTTTCTGCTGCAGAATGACAGCCTGTTGTTTGTTCACTTATTTGTCTGAATGGAACACAGTTGACCAAAGCCTTCTCCACACAACGAACAGTTACTTTTATGATTGTATGTAGTATATTTTAAAGTTTATTGCACTGCTTGACAGAAGACTAATTAATGCAACTACACCACATTAACATAACCATGGCTGACTACACTAAGCTAAGCGTATGTGGGAATGAAGTATTACAGACAAATAAAGCTATTGCAGTTTTGCAATTTATACGTTTTTAGCCACACAACTCAGGTACACTGCAACACACACACTTCTGAAACAAAAGCTTAGCATCCAAATAGAGTCCCATTTCGTATAAGTCCACCTTGCAATCATCGGGCAACAGTAGTTTTCTGAAATACGAACTACTAAAAAGAATGGACTTTATGATGCAACAATCTGCGGAGCTCCATTGACCGGGCTGTTGACTTTTCTCACGCATCAAGAGAGGAAAGAAAACGTTCATATCTACAACAAAAATGTTTTCGGCGGAGTGACGCGTTCACTCGGACAAAACGCGTTTTCGCCCAAATCCCCTGCGCTGTTTCACTCGGTGATGACGCGACTTGCCCAGTTTCGGGTTTGCGAGCCTCTGTTCTGCGGTAAATGAAGCTGTTTAGGGAGGAGCACGAACAGGAAACTTGTGGCCGACAGCAAATGAACGCTGAGAGGGTGGCAACATATTACAGGTTAAGAACGGACAGGTGGGTTCGGTCGAAACGAAACACCATGACAAGAGGAGAGCTTTTAATTGAGTGATGGTCGCTTTTGAATTTGGGGACACAGCAGAAAAGCTTTTGCTATTTCTTGCAGATCAACCAAAAGACTGTTTTGGCGAAGAAAATATTGACATGATGGTAATGTTTGACGGGACGGCATGTCATCTAGAAATACGTCGATACGAATTTCACTTCAGGCGTAAATGGGTATGAGGCCAAGTAAAAGAAAATAATCAGAGAAGGTAGGATGAAGGATATACGTTTTCCCAGGCCCGTAACCAATGGGGGCGCAGCCCCCCTAGAAAATTTGCTCCTCTCTGAAAAAATGTGTTGGACATAGTTCAAAAAACTGCGCCCCTCTCAGAAAACTCTTCGCCCCTCCTGCTGACCCAAGCTGGTTACGGGCCTGCGTTTTTCTGGAATATCCTTTTTTTGTTTATTCGAAGAGCAACCGTTGGCGGTTTTGCGAAGAACACCAGCTTCAGGGACCTCCTTCGGTTCGGAACCATCATCGCAGGCGCGTTATTTTTCATCTGAACAACGAACTGCAACTCTCACGTTGCATACGATGTTCCGGGCAGAATATCACAACAGCTCTCAGAGACCCAAGACCGGTTGGGGGGGAAAGCGACGACGGAGGATGCATATCGTAAACAATGGCGTTGAACAAAACGTCCTTGTACGCGCCATCAGCCAAGCATCAGACAAAATCTCTCCCCGAGGACCACATGAGCTATTACACAACAGTTCCAGGGCCGGACATCTTACATAATGTGATTGTCTACCAAATCTTCAACTTTTTCGTAAATTTGTTATTTTTCATTATTGACAAAATGTCTTTGCGGTCGGATGAAAATGGCTTCGCGGGCCGGATTTGGTCCGCCGGCCGTAGTTTGGTGACCCCTGCATTTGACCATTCTCTGCAGCAGTCGATGTTTGGTGCTTTTTCACAAACACCGACCATAAGAATAAAAGCTGGTTTCAAGAAACGACGCAGAAACCAGTGATTTGAATAAAATCCCGTGTCCAAGTTATTGGCTGTTGTTGCGTTGCTGTTGGCAAGATATTTAATTTTTACACTGGTTTATAAACAAGCACCAAGTCCTTGTATAAAATAAAACAGCTGCTGGCTTCATCAACAAATTCTAAATCCATCACGCATCCAATGAAAATACACGCCTTAGTCGCGTCCGCGAACGAACCACCGAGAAACAGCTCCTCAAATCGCCAACAGTTGGCGGTTTTCTATCAAGCAAATTGCGAAACGCAACAAGTTACAGCCAAAAATTCAGGTCCGAACTCACAGTAACTTGACGGAAACAGGAATTGTCAGAAAACACGCCAAGCAGAGAAGCGACACACGAGCACCACCGTGCGGCAGAGAACACGTTTGAATTTGCAAACAATTGACAATTGTGTCGGACTTTTTCCTTTATCAGATAACAATCGAAAAGCGCATCTTTCAAAAACGCCAACAAAGTTCTTGGAGTGTTCGATTAGCTTGCTTTTTCGAATTATGGAAAAGCGTGAGGCAGATTGTTGACGGTTGAAAACAAGTTTCGGAATCAGAAGATGAATATTTCCATCAACTTCAAGATCTTTGCAGCTTATCAAACAAACTCATTTCCGGTAGTCTCATGCTTGCATGAAAGCCATAACTAGACCAGCACATGAAGCAACAGGTTGCAATGGACAAACAGACGAACCACCCAAGAACGTTTCTCGGAAAGTTTGGAGTATTTTTCCGAAACCCCAACGTCATTTGTATATTTTTTTAAGTCATTTTGTAAATCGAGCGACTTGTCCAAGGTCGAGTTACTTTTCGCACCGTCGCTGCACTGTTGGCACGCGGCGTGCACATTATAGGCTGGTGTCGAGATTCAACCGATAGCGACGAGAGATGACCCCCACGCTCAGGATTATTTGCATACAATGATGTAAACAACTGTTCCGTCGCTCGGACAAAAAAATGCAATTAAGACAGGTGGTTTGTTGCCACGGAAACATTTAAAAAAGCTCGTAATTCCCTAGAACGATCGAAATCTGTCGCCGGAGATCTGATATGCGGGCGCAACGTAAACAAACGGCGTGTGACGTAAACAAACGACGCGCAACATAAACAAACGACGCGCGACGATTTTTATTATAAACTATTTTATCGTTAAACAAGTGGCTGGAGAAGACCGGGGTGTAACCTAAACGACGCAGTTCCATCTTGCTCATCGCAACCTGCAACACAAACCAAAGTACGCGTCTCTCAAAACAGGCTTCCGTTGATGCGTCACAACGCGAATTGTTGCCAAAACAAATGTTTCGCTTCAGTGCGTCTGTACAGCACTGCAGTAGTTTTGTGAAACATGCGTTTTAAAAAGAAACGGCGGGAAATCCTCTAACTTTATGAAAAAAGTTTTGCGAGCGGACAGATCGGTCAGTCGGCGAAACGAATAATAAGAAAATACGACAGTAGTTCGAATTTTTCTCTTTAATGTCGTCACAGCGGCGCGAACCCGACTCTTCATCCGACGCTGACAGATTACGAAACCATCCAATTATTACCTTGTAACTCGAGCGCGTTGAAAAAAATTTTTTCCAGGAGGGGCAACAGTGGTGAAATTTCGTTTTCTACCAACTCAAAACTAAGAGAAAAAAAATTTTCTACTGAAAAGTTAATAAAAAAGTACCAAATTTAAAAAATGCCCCCTTCTTCCGACGCCCATGCTTGTAATGCAACCGGCTTACACACCTGCTTTTCCGCAAAACACACAGGTTTCAAAGAGAATTTTGAGCCTTTAAACCTATCGACCGTGGGCCCTCCACCAATAACAGGCCAGTCCCGCCCCTCGCTTTGCTCCGGCACGTCGGTCTTGATCGGGCCAATCATGAAACTCACCCTCCCTCTTCTTCTAAAACGGTGAGGAACGTCGGGGCCCGCATTTTGTCCTCGGCCTGCTCGGCGGTCCCGACCATGCGGATCAGGGCCTTGATGCCCACCCAGGCCGAGCGGCCCGAGAGGCTCTTCCTGATCGAAGCCCGGACTTCTTCGGTGAACGCATCGAGCAGCTGTGACGTAAGACAAGAGAACCGGTTGGTTCGACGGTGGTGCGCGCGAGATTTATGTTTACATCAGGGCGAAGGCTTCGCGTGCACAGGCGTGACTTAACGCGCTGGGAGAATGACTTACAAGAAGGATGGCGCGTCGTCGTCGTTCGCACCGGTGACGGCGATTTCGCGCGCGTTCTTACCGCACAGCGCGACGGATTGTGAATAACGAAGCTGTATAATAGTTACCTTTTGAAGCTTTTACAGCCATATACCTAATGTTGCGTGAAAATATATAAAAAATTAAAAATTAAATTTCGTGTCGAATAAATTAATCTTTAAATCTTTCGCAGTCGTCACACAACGATGGGGTGAACGGGCCTTTGTGAAGTCACAGAGACATGCTAAAATTCAGTGTTCTTAACCTTTTTTTACAAATCTTACCCTTTTATCAAACCCGACTATCAGATTTACCCCCAACACACTCCAAGGTGTTATTTATTGAAAACACGAACTTAGCAAACTCTTAGTTTGAAATGATTTTATAATAATTATAAATTGGCTCCAATTTATGGTTCAGCAAATTTACCCCCAGGTTAAGGAACACTGNGCNAAGTAATGGTGTACGGACGAGCTGGGAAAACCACGCTACGTTGCCGCCCACAAGAGCTACAACCAATCAGCCTTAACCTTAAACCAGTGCCTTCATCAAAGCAAAGTTGCGCGCAAATCGTAGTTAGCGGAGTTCAGCAATTGGTAGCTCCTCAGCACAACGCTTGTCCAGGGGATCATGATCCACGCGATCCACGCACTCACCTCCAGGGCAGTGCATATGTGGTCAGCTGTGGACAGGCAGGGAATGTTTATGTTCGAATCGAACGACTTGTCCATTCCCATGTCGTGTATGACGTCTCTGTTGCTCGACGTCGCGATGACGAGCAAACGACGACCCTGAATAAAAAGGCAAATTATATATATATTTTTTTTTGTTAAAGATGAGTCGGTGAAGCGAATGTTCTGACATTATTATCCAGTGGCAAGGTGAGGTGGTCGTGGCGCACCTGTTGCACGACATGTAGCTGAAATATCTAGTTGGCAAACTGCTGGGATATTTATCAATATATCTGGTAACACAACAAGCACATACTAGCAACACACCTGGTAACACAAAGAGCGCACATTTATGGCACACCTGATAACACGAAGAGCGCACACTCGCAACATACCTGGAACACGAAAAGTGCACACTCGCAACACACCTAACACTGCTGCAAGAGGACAATTGCTATACGCCTCCTCCAGCGAGCGAGGAAGACTTATTTATTATTCATCACTCAAATCAACTCCCCACACGGATCCACGAGTTGTTATTGTTAAGAATCTTGCTTAGACGTGGGCGTTTTCCAGACCGCGTCTCGCGCTTGCCCCGAAAATGCTGCGAAACCGTGGCCACTGACCCATAAAAACCACACACTGGTTCGGGCACTTCTTCCGCGACTTACTGCAGTGACATCATAAAAGACAGGAGTGCGGTTCCATGGCCTCTCGAGATTTGTGGCGTGAAAACATGAGTTGCGTGAAAAGATGAGTGACATGAAAACACTGGCGGCATGAAAACACGTGTGGCAACCTTGAGAAAAGCAAACGAGTGGGGGGATAATCCGAAGTAGAGCAAAGAAAATTACAAACAAGGCAAGTACGATCTAACGCAAAAGCCTACACCAGTGGTTCCCAACCGGGGGTCCACAGACAGACTTTTAGGGCCCATGATGACCTTTTGTATAGGATGAAAGCAAAATACCAAATTATACCCTCCGTGGTGGTCTAGTTTACAAAAGACAACGAATCAAAATTTACTCGAGAGCCCACACCACAGGGCAACACAAGATCTGGCTCATCTTAGCAATGCTTTTTACACAAAATTCCATTCGTCGTTAGGCATTTTGATTGTTATGCAACAGTGTCAAGTTGTTTCGTGATAAGTTCCATGAAACATTAATGATTTTTGGCGCGCAAAGCGGATGATAACATTTTCTAGCACCGATCACTTGTACGTGACAGCATTAACCGGTTTTGTTAAAGGGGTCCGAAGCTTTCAGCCAAATCGTCAAAAGGGTCCACGGCACTGAAAAGCTTGGGAACCACTGGCTTACACGCTAAAGTCTAATTGCTTTCGGGGCAGATTGCATTGACGTGTATCGACGAGGCAGCGTTGGCTTCTGTATGTTCCGGTATCCCATCAATTATTCAGTCTTGTCTCTTTTCCTTTTGCACTTATTGTTGGCCACTAGTCAGAGGCTTCGGGCAGAGTGAGATCGAATCCGAAGGATCTTTTTTCATCGTTTTTTTTTTCAGGTCGAAACATTTAGTTCAGGCTCCGGCTCCAGAACGATTTCGTTCAATGAAAACAAAAACCATTGTATTATTTGTAAAACTCGCTTGCTCCACAAAATCTGCCTGTGGAGCCGGAACCCAAATTTCATAATCCGGTTGCAAAATCTAAAAGTTTTTGGCTACGGCCATCCAAAATTGCTTGGGCTCAGGCTCCACAGTTCTGCTTTTAACACAGTGGTTCCCAAACTGTGGTACGCGTACCACTAGTGGTACGCGAAGGCCTTCAAGGTGGTACGCGAATGGCCCTACCACTTTCTGTTTATCTTCACAAGAATATATTCGTAGCTATGTTTTTAGTTATCGCGTTCTGTTAATTAATTCCTGAATTTTTGTTTACTTCCCTTGTTGGTTTTAAAAAATGGCCATTATAATTTCTCACAGCCATTATCTTCACGTCGCATATGCCAGGGCTGCGGAACCATCGTAAAAATGACACAGCTCCGTCTCCGCAGCTCTTTTATTCATGAACATGGCTCCAGCTATGGAGCTCTTGGTTTTCCTGATTGCGGCTCCGACTCCGGAGCCCTCTTTTTTCATGGCTCCGGCTCTAGCTCCGGGTTCTGTACGTTTTCACAAATTAATATTTTAATCGTCTTGGTGTGCCTCAAGTTGAATGGAAAAAGAACTAAATCAAGTACAGAAAATTAAAAAAATATGCCAAACATATTGAAGTAATTTAATCTGGTAGTTTTTTACAAGCACTACTCTTACCATGAGGAAATCAGCAAAAAAACAGCAATTTCAGGTTCAGATGATTCAGAGAACAGTTACTCACAGAAACGTAACTCAAGATAACGGTTATATAACAACACTGGAAGGTCAGTCGTTGGTTTTGCCATCAATGCATGACGACCTTTTGTTGTTTCTTACGACCAGAATCAAGAAAATGGCTGTTTGGAAAACTACATTCGTGTCCGAGCATTTAAATACAAACCAGTCCCAATTGACCAAGTGTTTTGCACAGGTCCTACATAGGGGGGCGTGCAGAAAAAATATTGCCCCCTGGAAAAATGTGTTGGACATAGTTTAAAGCTATTGGACATAGTCTAAAAAATCTGGGCCCATCTCAGAAAACTCTTTTCCCCTCCTAGCGTCCCAAGCTGGCTACGGGCCTGGTTTTGCACTCGTTGCATGCTTTGCCTGTTGCAGT
>JGI24159J19872_10001047_pt1 | contig 28962 bp, 10 predicted proteins | sample Ectturendosymbi4_FD_19872 | JGI IMG/M metagenome (IMG submission 19872)
GAATTGTTCCTGATAAAATTATCTTTGACCTTAGAAAATTTTATTGCAAAATACCAAAAGGTTTGTGAGATATCTTGGGCCAAACTTGGCACGAAATAAAAAACTAGAAAAGTGGGGTACCTTTGTCGCCTTGGTTACCCATGACTGGAGTGAAAATTTGCGTTGAAAAATTTTTTCACATATTCATTATGATATGACAAGTTTACCATACAAAATTCATGAATGGTTCTCAGTGTTTTCATAGAGAAAAAATTTGTCAAAGTTTGGGCAAAAACTACAAATTTTGTGTAGCACAGAGGTCTAATATTCACTATTTTTCATTATACCATTGTTATTCAAGCTGGCACTGTTACTTCACAAATTCATCATTAAATTCTAGAATTCTGTTGTGTCTTGTGCAAAGTCAATTGCTTGTTGAAGCGGAATGAAACTGAAAGATTTCATGTTTCATTTCACTTAACACTTTGACGAACGGTCTACGAATATATCATACCTGCATTTCAGCCTAAAACCACCAGTTTTCGATTGCCTTACCAACGCCATAGCTCCTCCGCCGATTGCGCTAGAGAGCTGTATAAGGGCTCAAACGGATAGGCCAGTCTTCTAGTCTGCACTCGAAAAAAATTTTTGTTTGGAGTTGCGGATTTCTTGTAAGTGACGTCATAAGGGAAGATGTTTTAGGGCCATTTTGGCTCATGCTGCCTGGCCTAGGGCCCAAGCGCTAGGCCAAAGTATTTCGCTGAAGTTTTCACTGAAAACTAGTCTCGAGTCCGAGTCTTTTGAGCCTTTGATCGACTTTTCAGCGTTTCTGGTTCAAAAGCAATGATCTAAAATTTAGATTTAGTTATGATCTAAAATTTAGATCATAACTTTTGAACCAGAAATGCTAGAAAGTAAAATACTTTAGCCTAGAGGTTGGGCCCTAGGCCAGGCAACATGAGCCAAAATGACCCAAAAACTACTTCACTTATGACGTCACTCACAAAAAATTCGCAACCCCAAACCAACACATTTTTCTTCGAGTGCAGACTAGAAGACGGGCTTATCCGTTTGAGCCCTTATACAGCTCTCTAGCGCAATCGGCGGAGGAGCTATGGGCGTTGGTAAGGCAACTGAAAATTGCTGGTTTTAGGTTGAAATTCAGGTATGACATTTTCGTAGACCGTTCGTCAAAGTGTTAAGTGAAATGAAACAAAATTTTTCAGATTCATTCCACTTAAACAAGCAATTGACTTTGCACAAGACACAACAGAATTCTAAAATTTAATAATGAATTTGTGAAGTAACAATGCTAGCTTGAATAGCAATGGTATAATGAAAAATAGTGAATATTAAGACCTCTGTGCTACACAAAATTTGTAGTTTTTACACAAATTTGTCAATTTTTTTCTCTGTGAAAACATTGAGAACCATTCATGAATTTCTTATGGTAAACTTGTCATATCATAATGAATATGAAAAAAAATTTTCAACGCAAATTTTCACTGCGGTCATGGTAACCAAGGCGACAAAGGTATCCCACTTTTCTAGTTTTTCATTTCGTTCCAAGTTTGGCCCAAGATATCTCACAAAGCTTTTGATATTTTGCAATAAAATTTTCTAAGGTCAAAGATAATTTTATCAGGAACAATTCTTCCAAATATGAGCAAAAACTATTAAGAAATAAAACCGTGGCGAGGTTTGAAAATTTTCGAAAATTTGTAGCAAGAGTTAGAAACAGTCAATTTTGGGAGTCCATGACCACTGATCTTTGAAAGTCACAATGTAGATAATGTTATTTTTTCAATTTTTGGCAAAGTTGCTAGCATCCCTGAAAAATTAAGGTTGTTCACTAATGTAGTTTGGCAGTAATAAGGATTTAAACATGACCATATGTGAACAATTTGCACCCCTGGCCATGCACCCCCAACCAAAAAAGCTTTGTAACCATGTCATTTCTTGACAGATTTCATTCAAATTTTGCAGATGTTCATCATATGGGGTAATGACAATGTGAGTAAAATTTCAGGAAAATTGAAGAGGGATTACTTGACCACTTCCTGAGAATTGACACGGAATGGCCCTATTATTGATTTCTGAAGACAGAGAAGAAAGTCTAATCGTGTACAGTAACTTACTGTTCAACCAAGATCAAAACGAATACACCACAGCAACAAATTCACTAAAAATACGTTAGAATCATCATAAACCTTTCATGGTCAACCCATTCAAAACACAAAAAAGTCGCAGATCTCAGAGATTAAGGCTGTCTTTGGAATCTTGTCACTCTTAATATTATTAAAAATGTTAGCATCTGTAAACATTCTAACAACTCTGAAAGCCATAATATTTTATGACACTCCATTCACTAATATTGTCACTATGTTTCTAAATATGTTTATTAGAATTTTCGTGTAGTTGAAAATAATTGAAACAACATATTTTGACCATGTTGGAGATATAGAAATAATCTCAACAAGCTCCACCTTTTTTCAATTCCTTAGGTTCAGCAACACTCATTAGTGATTGCACCAACACCAATTTAGTAGACTAAAAATTTACGGAAGCAGTGGTTCTGAAAATGAATAATATACAAACGCAAAAACATACATTTGACGAGCAACAAACTAACGGAGGATGCAAAACTTTTTTATGACTAACTTTAGAAAGAAACTTTTCATCTAGCTGGACCTCCAATTAATCTGATAGTCAGTTTTCATTCAGGTCAATGGAATCTGAGGCAATCAATATTCTGTTGGCTTCATTGAGCAGCTTCTTGAATTTGGAAACATAATAACTTGGAGAATTACAGAATGTTTGCGGTGCTTAATGAGTTTACTCCACCGCGTATACATATGCCGTCATTCTAATTCAGATACGACAGAGTGTACATGAAGTACCGCTCTTGTTTTCATCCAGTAACTTTTTCAGCTAGTATAGGGTAGTTTGGGGGTTGTGGCTTTTGAGGGCGTCTGTCAGATACAACACAACACATAAAACATTTGTAACTGTTCGTTCAGAATACTAGGGGAAGGGTTTTTTAAAGGAAAATGTTAGGTACCTGGTATGGACCCTGTAGGGACCCGATTTCCCTGATTCTAGAGACCCGAATCGGGTCCTTAAACACCTTTCAAAAAACCTGCTAGGAGTATAAAAAACTTGCACTTGGATTTATTAACAACTTTGTTAGCTATGGAAATGTAATTTTGCCTCAATATTTTTGTCTTCCTTGCTCGCACCTACCAGTGATGACCCAGCAAATGCCTTGTTTTAAGATAGGAAAAGTACACCGAACAGTACCGTATGCTTGAAAATCGGTGAACATTTCACCTAACCAAACCTGTCTGGTTATGGTTTATTCATGCATCTTTGTAACTCAAATCAGAAGACAACGCAAAATGCAACATGAGGAAAGAGAGTAAAATCAAACAGCAGAAATTAAGTGGATGCTGATAAAAATATAAACACATTAAAAAGTTCGGGTTTAGCAAATTGATGTGCTCTCACATATTTTAATCACTAAGGGTTGGTGAAAGATCTTATGGGTCAACTTCTCAGCCAGCCCTGTTGCTAGCCCGAATCAAATTCTAAATCGAAGACGTTTCACATGTAATAACGTACAGAGGCGTTTTCATTCTGGGTAAATGATACTTTTGCAAAAAAGTAAGCTTCGTGTGATATTTGTGAAGTGATGCAATATCATAAAAATAGATATCAAAAAGTATTTAGGCAGTTCACCATTATCAAGAGTGCATGAATTACTGGGGGCCTTTTTTGAATTACTGGGGTTCAGAAGTCTACAAGGTGCAGCTATTGATTATGTTCCAGCCATTGTAAATCACATAACATAGGGTCTGAACTTGATAGCGTACAAGTTTTTCAGTTCCTTACTGAATAACTTATGTTACACAATTTCTTAACTTAGAAAAAACAAAAGGTTGCAAGTTTTGACACATGAAAAGTTTAGAAGTAGCAGCTATCTCAAAAAGTGGGAGTAATTACCCAGTCCAAAGCAATGTTGTTGATCAATGGCTGAACCAATAAGAGCTCTATCTCGAAGCTGTGCTGTATCTTCATAAACCTGTCTGTAAAACAGTGCAGTAAATGCTATATAAGCGACAGTAATTGTCAAAGTCAATAAAGCTTACTTAATCAGATAACTCAAAATCAAAACCAGTTAAATCGATCTTACACACTCGCACATCAGTGAGTACAAATGCAACAAGAGGAAATATATGGCCTCAAAAATGCCGTTAAAAATTTGTTTTTAGGTTTAATATATGTACTGTATATATATGATTTACCTACATCGGTCTTCGGTACAAACTATTGTCTTACAAGGGGTACAAATGCTTTACTTTATCCCAGTGGTTCCCAAACTTGTTCGAGCCGTTACCCAAACCAAGGCAGCGATTATGTCTCATTACCCTCAATATTTTGAGTCATGAAAAGAAAAATACAGAAAAGCATTCTGGTTTTGGTTCCGTGTTAACCCCCGAACAATTGCATATTACCCCCAGTTTGGGAACCACTGCGTTATCCCAACTGAACATCCATGTAATAAACACCAGTAGCTAAATGAGATAACAAAGGTTATTACAAATGTAGCATTTTGATAAGCTTGTGAGTAGCAATGGAGGAGCCATTAGATATTGTTNATGATTAATAAGCCTAAACTAGCCAAAAACATCAGTGCAGTGGATGGTGGATTGCGATTTCAACAATCCTGCATTTGTTTTTATGTACATATGANACTTCTGAGAATGAAGTTTTGTGTAGAAGGCAAAGATCTGCAACATAGTGATATTCGAACCAAATTTATCAAACTATCTAAATCAGCGTTGGCTCCTACTCTTACACATATTTTTCATGGATGCATAAATAAACGTGATTCTCTGCATTGCTGTAAAATTGAATAAATTACTCCCATTTACTAACGAGGTGATCAAACAAATTGTAATAATATTTCAGTTTAATAAAATATCAGAAAAGACGTTACACGCCAAAGTATAGGCATATTTACAAGAATTTTATGTGTTTATCCAATCATCAGTATGTTTTTACGCAAGTGGTTCCCTAACTTTTTCTGATCGCGAACCATTTATGGGTCTCGTACTGTCACCACATACTTCCTTGTTCCAGCAAAAGTCAATGTGCCAAATATCATTCGATCAAAAGTTTGGTAAACCAGAGTTGACACAAATGCAACATGAATAGAATGGCTGTGAGAAAGTACAATGGCCATTTTTAGAAACCAACAAGCTACACAAAAATCCAGGAATTTATTAACAGAACCTGATAAGCAAAAACTTATAACCGTGAATTTATTTATTTTTATTTTTTGTGAAAACAGAAAGTAGGCCTGTTCTCGTACCACTGCTGGTAAGTGTGCCACAAGATGAGAACCACTGTTTTAGGTTGAAGTCTGCAATTGCCTTTGCAGTAGGAAATAACTACTCTAACCTTTAATCAATAGAGAGAATGGGCTGTATACCTGTCCGGTATTTTTAGATTTATCAAAAGCTTTTGATATTGTTAACCATGAAATTTTACTTGAAAAACTACAGTTTTACTTTGGTTGAATTTTTCTGATAAATTTGAATGACCTGCAGTTTTCGGCTAATTGTGAATTTCTTGAAGTAGACAGATGGATGCGTTTTAATAAATTATCAACGAATAATTCTAAAGCATCTTGCATGTTAACTAGAATGTCTTGAGAAACACAGATAACCAGACCATCCAAATTTCGTTTCAAATACGTTCAAGCGATGTGTTGTTGAGTCAAAAAACTTGTGTCAAATCCCTAGGCGTCCTCATTGACAGTAAATAAGACTAGTCTTCTAATGCACAATTAGTGAAGAAAAAATTTTTAATTATTGCATGCATCTCGTTAACTTCACAAAATTCGAAAATTCGTTTCTATTGCCATTCTTACGGATATTTCAACAAAAATCAATATTTATTTCGTGATAATGCAAATTGAAATAGATAAATGTAACCAATGCATCAGCTCCCCTTATGTTTAACTGCATGAAAGACTTGAAGGACCCAAACAACCACATACCATGATTAACTAACTCTGAAAAAGTAAGTGTTTTCATCGTGGAACAATTTCTGAATCATTTATCAAATTAAATGTGGCCTAACTATCTGCAAATGTGTTTCAAGGGAAATCTCATCTTTCATTGTAGAATACATTAAGCCAGTTGAAAAATAAGTGAAACTTCTTAATGGTGAAACCAGCTGTGATTAAATCCTCCAATTAGATCTGTAGAAGTAGAGACAGTGATCAACACAATGCAGACCATTCGTGGTCTAGTATCATCCAAAATACTTTTCAAAGCAAAACACTAGTCAGCTCTCAGACAAATTTGCAGACAAGTACTAGTTTTACTGTTCATCTGCAAACCCCTTGAATATGTACCTTTGATTCATTCCTTTCCACATGGTATCTCTTTCAGCCTGGGAAAGATTTGATGGGTGGTGGAATCCGTAGTCGCCACAGACGCCATACCATGCTGATCGCAGACAAGCAAGAGATAGTGTAGAGTCTGCATCTCCATATTCAGTACAATTCGTGAAAAATGCTGTTAAAAAGTGTATTCTTTCAACGGAAGAGCTCAGCTACATTCAACTTTTAAAGTTGGTGGACAAGGCAATTAATTAAAGAGTTGCTTTGGTCTTAGACTAAATCATTACGGCCGATCAAATTTGGTCCTGAAACAAATAACAGCACATAAAAACTCTACCTACAGGTTATTGCAACCAGAGTTCCAAGAAAAGTTATTGCAATAACAATCCAATTAGCACAATTATTATTGCAATTGGAGTTCTCAAGAAGTACTTGTCTGATTGACCTCAAATATTCGGGTAAGATGCATTTTTACAAGAACATTCATCTGAAATTTGATTGCAGAAGACCAAGCGTGATAAAAGTTATTGCCTTCTACTCAACAACCACTGAACCCAAATTAGCGCGTTACTATCCACGTGCAACAACAGTTAGTCCGTTGCGCTGGGAACAGAGTCCGGTTGCTGGTTAATAACTCGCGAAATGCTTGTTGTATTGAATTCAAATCTTCAGGCAAAATGCGAACAATCCGAAGAAGATTCTTGTAAATTTTGGTTGCAAAAAATTAAGTTTTATAAAAGTTATGGTGATTCACAGAACTACTGCTCAACCCCGCAGAACAGGATAAAATTATGTAGCCTACGCGCGACTGTAGTTACGATTCGAAAGTACCTAACACCGAAGTTTTTCGTTAGAAATACTTCAAATCTTTAGATATGATGTACATAGGTATGAAGATCATCTGTTGAAATATCCTGTGGACAAATGTGACTAAAAAAAGTTATTCTTTTACACGCAACAACTGTCAGGACCTAAGTGCTTTGCAAAAATGTTGCAACCTAGGCGTAGCAAAACGTTGCTGGATACCAAACTGCATTACTTAAAAATCTCTTGCTCATATTACCTGAAATTTTTAAGGATTATGCAGGAAGGTATGGAGAACATTATTGCAAATTTTCATTGCAACCAAATGAGTACGAAAAATGTTATTGTATGTCATGAAACAACTGTTTGCATCTAACTTTTTTGAAAAACCTTGTAGCCTAGGCCTAGCAAGACAGTTTGATACCAAACTTCACAAATCAAGAAGTTTTTGGTCAATTTATATGAAATTTTCAGGATTAATGTGTCTTGGTATAACGAACATTTGTGGAAATTTTCGTTACAAACAAAGTACGAGAACAGTTATCGCGTTGGCATATGTATTCGTCAATCCGCACCCGGCGCATTCGATTAAGTGACGCATATATGCGTCAATCAGCACCCCATGCATTTGAACGTATGACGTATATATGCGTCAATCAGCAACGAATATGTTAAAAAAGACATGCCGCTGTGCAATGGATAAAGCACACCAGTGGTTTTATACCTGTTCTGCCTTGGTAACCCCTGGGTTTGTTGATATGTGTTGTCAAGAAAGAGAACCCAGGTTGGAAGTCACTCGCTTTGGATATTTTAGCAAGCCTGGCCTGAGTTTTATGATCAGGTTCGGCCAACCAACTTGGGTTTACATGAGAGTTTGTGCAATCTCATACCTTGCGTGACAACACCTAGTCGCAACTACTGGTTTTCGAGTTGTATGTTATAGTAGAGGCAATATAACATGAACAGCCATTCAACCCAGCTACTTCTTTGACAAATTTCTTGTAGTCATAATACAAAAAAGCTGCTGCAGTCACCTTAAGTTTTCCTTACTGTCATGTATATTATGATTCTTTATTAACAGCATTTGCAGTCTATTTCAATAGAAAAAACATGAAGGCTTATTTTCAACAAAACCTTTGCTCAGGGCATCATGTCAAGATACTGTTACGATCAGCTCAGAACTTGCTCATTCACACCACCACGTTTTTTTAAGGTTTGGCTTTGGTTACCGCCATATCTTGTCAGAGCATAAGCGTTTAGGTTGCAACATTTTACATGTAATAATGCACAAACTATAGTGGTGTCAATATATTCTTGCAAGCATCTTGCATCATCAATGCATCCTGTAGACCAGTGCATTGTTATTTTTGTTTGTACATTTGATAGTTTATTTTGCCAAGCTGTTATTTCTGTGGTGTTTTCCTTTCCTATGTAAAGTGGGCATTTGGTGTGTAATTTTTTCAATGAGATTCAGGGCTCCCTTTGCTGTTTTTTTTACGATTCCACCTGGGTGTCTATGTTTGAATATGAAAAATCCCGGTGAATATGTCATTTTTACGATATAAATACAGCAATGAATAACTACGATAAATCTAATAATGAAAATATATCTTCCAGTTACTAAATTGCTTGCATACGCTCGTCAGGTGAAACAAGTATGCATACCGGATGAAGCAAACCTTTTTCAATCGGTTTCACGTCCTCATATCAAGTTACAAGCGATCCGGTACAGACAGCCATGCAGCTGCGTGCGATTAGCCTAAGCTGCGTGCTTGCACGTACAACAAAGAGTTACATAAACAATTGAAAGATTTGCATTTGGGTGAACGATGTATTGAGGTTATTGTGTCAGACTCCAACTGAAGGAACTGATGAAACTAGGTTCAAAACTGATTGTTTGAATTGTTTGCATTTCTTGGTTGCTCTATGTATGCAAACTAAACAATGACTTACCGTAGATGGATTGATTTATCGTTTCATATGACTCAGCTAATGAGCAGAAACAATACAAAAAGCCATCGAGCAAAAGAGAAACCAGCTGTCAGTGAATATTAGAATAAATGAAAACAAAATGGCTAAATAACTGGTCATTTGGAATAGAGTGACACTGTGTCATATACGATTGATAAAAGACCATGGCGGTCATCTAGTCAACCAACACCGCTTATCACTTTTTGAAATGTGTTGAAAAGCATCTGATCTAGATCAAATAAGCACATATAGAAAAAAAACAACAAATAGACCAAGGTGAGGTAAATTTACATGTGAAGAGAGCATGCCTGTGTACACAAAGGAGTGGATCAAATTTGAGGAAGTTCTTGGTGTGTTCAAAAATGTCAAACAAGAAAACAAACTACAGTATGTAGTGTAATTTCATGCCAAAAACGGGATAGGCAACGTAAAGAACGAGACGCTAAAGTAAAGATGCATAGAAATGCATAGAGAAGAAAATAAACAAAATTACAATCTTCAAGTTACTGAAACTCTCAGCATTTAGTTCTTGATAAGTGAGCTGCTGCTAAAATACATAGTTGCGTATTTTATTCATGTAGGAGGTGTTTCTTAAGCTTCCATCTGAATGTAAAAGTGGCAGAAGACTTGATACAGTCTCGTATTGAAGATCACACCTTTGGACAAAGAAATGTGAGGGAACATTTTCCTGAGGAAGAGTTAACCCTAGGTACAAACAGGTTGTTTGAAGTGGATAGTCTTGTAGAGTAAGATGAACTGAGCTGATTGGAATAAAATCGTAATCAAAATGGTTTGGAAGCTGTTTGTTTTAATAAGAGTGCATGAATTTTCTTACTGATAAGGCAAAAAGTTTGGGAAGACGTAAGATGTATAGGTGTTGGAAAGATTCTTTCAGTGATGCCGGGTTAGTTGGTCTTATTAGTTTTATAGCTTTATTTTGGAGTTTAATGAGAGGTTGAATGTTTGCGCTTGAAGCACGTCCCCAGTTGAGACTTGAATAAGGTAGAGATGCCAATGGTTTATTGCTTCATAAGTAATACAAAACGTCATCGCACACTATGCAAACCAACCATAAGCGAACATTAGAGCAAATCAAAATACAATGGCATAATAGCTGATCAGTGTAAACAAAGAGTGGCACTGTATCATATAGGATTGGTTAAGGACCATGGCGGTCATCTGGTCAATCAACCCCGTTTACTACTATCTGAAAGGTGTTGAAAAACAACAGTTGGAGATCAAATAGGCACAGTTAGGAAAACAAACAAACACAGAACATGGCAAACAGATGAAAGCGCATGCCTATGTACACAGATGAGTGGATCGAATTTAATTGAAAAAGTTGTGTGGTTAAGACTGTCTAAACAAAATATAAAAATAAAAAAGTAAAAAATGTAACAAAAACAAATTAATGAGGTATAAAAGAAAAACAAAGCAAAGCAAAAAACTATGGAGTGTACTGTCATCCCGAAAAGAATGGGATGTGCACAGGAAAGAAAATAGACAAAAAAGTAAATATATATATAAAATAAACAGAATTACAAAATACTAGAACTCACAGTATTTTGTTTTGGATGAGTGAAATATTGCTAAAGTTCATAATTTTATATCTTTTTCATGTAGGTGTATCTTAAGTTTCCATCGAAAAGTAAAAGTGTTTGAAGACATACTATCATCCGGCATTGAAGACCACACTTTTGGGCCAACAAATGTATGGAAACATTTTCCTGAGGAAGATTTAACTCTAGGTAAAAACAAGTTGTTAGAGGTTGATAGTCTTATTGGATTAATGAGTTATAGACAGCTTCAAGCACAGATGTAGTTGTGTAATGTTTAAGTTTGGATAGAACTAAACAAGCTCTTGATAGTTGAGTCTCTTTTGTACATGAGGTTTCCAGCTTTAGTTTGTTGTCAAGAACACCTAGGTATTTCAGTTTATCTTTGGGGGAAATGCTATAGTTATTAATATCTACTTTAAATAAAGCTGGGTTGTGTTTTTGAGAATTTAATAACATAAAATTAGTCTTATTGTAGTTAAGAGAAAGTTTGCTGGCTCTAAGCCAGTGGTCAATCTTACATAGTTAAAGGTTGACAGTTGTCTGAAGAACATTAAAACAGAGTTTTGACATATGAAAATTAATATCATTAGCAAATAAAGTGGTATGAAAAGAGGAAGCTTTTGTAATAAGATTGATATATATAAGGAAAAGTAAAGGTGGAATGACACGACCTTGAGGGACTCCACAAGATATCCTTTTGTATGAAGATTTGAATGTCCCTATTTTGGTGCACTGCATTCTATTACGCAAAAAAAATTGGGAATAGTTATGCAAAACATCTCTTATACCATAGTGATAGAGTACAGCAAGCAAAATTTCATGGTCACAGCAGTCAAATGCTTTAGATAGATCTAAAAATAAGGAACATGTTATTAATTTATCATCAAAGTTTTTGAGGAATTCATCAAAAATAATTGTAATGGCTAATTCGGAGGAGTGGTTTTTCTCTAAAAACATATTGTCTTTTGTCAATTAGATTGTGTTCTGTCCAATAGGAGTAAAGTCTGTGATAAATCACTTTTTCAAATAACTTTGACAATACTGGGAGAACAGAGATTGGTCTATATTTAGATGAGGAACTTGGGTTATGGATTTCAGGATTTGGTGTGATGTGGGCAATTTTCCAGGAGTCCAGAAATTCACCAATAGCCATGCTTTTGTTAAGAAATTGCGGAATCATTTTGACACAATGCAACTGGCTATTTTCAAGAATTTGGATGGAATGTGATTGGGAGAATAATAGATTTCATGTTAAGTTTTTTAATGAGAAGCTGGATCTCATATGCATCAGTCGGAGTTAATTTTCTGTGTGTAAGAAAATGCTTGTAGTTGACAGGGGATGGCTTCATTTTTGCAGAAAGAGATTTTCCAACTTCTGTAGAGGCAGGAGTTGTTGCCAGCTTAGAGAATTTATATCTCGCTGCAGTTCAAGATCTCATAAAATATCATACAATAGCAAATCAGGCCATATATTTTCCCCATCTTGGAGATCAGCTGGATTTTGTGGACGATGAATAGAGGCTAAAGATTTTTTTAATGTCCACTAAATCCATTCCTGATTTCTGGATTCTCTACCTAATATCAAAGACGGCTTAGATAGCTCCAATTTTGTACTGATTTCTGATTTTACCAGCAAAAGTAGGGTTTTGCCACACTCTTCTGCATCCGTAGAATGAATATTTTCACTTGTATATCACATTAAAATGAAAACAGACTCGCTAAATCAGACACTGTTGGGGGAAGCTTGTTGGCAAGTCAAACACTGTCGAAGATGCAGGAAAACAATTATAAATGGACACCTAAGCCTGAATTAATAAGAGATGTCATCAATAGAGAATGTCACCAGCGTTGTGGAAACGTCTTAAGCAATAGAAAAGTGATCGAAATGTTAGTGTTCGCACTACAGAAGAAAATCTGGAAGAGAAACTACTGTATAGTTCAATCAGTATCTTAATCATCATTTCAGCTCATGTAGTTACATCGATTGTCTTTTTGCAAAGTAACAGTTCTTATTTTTATGCAATAACTTTTTTTCATGTACAATCTGGGTTCATTGGAAATCACTGAATGGGAGTCTTGATTAGATTCTCCTAGTTGGTGGCTTTGCTGTTTGTGCGTTTTATTTAATTCTATTTTATACTTCATGTACTTTGCTGTGAACCACTATAATGTATGATTTAGTAAAATTTACCTTTTATTACAAAACATTTATTTTTCTACTTACCCACACAAAAAACGAAAGTGAGGGTTTTGCATTCCACGAAGTTTCTGAAATCCATCCAGGCAAGTTTTAAACCAGGGAAATGTAGGCCAACAAATACGGTTGCTTGGCTGGAATTTCCATAGGGGAAGGACGAAAATAGCTAAACTACCACCTACACCGACGATTAGTGAAGAGAGTTTATGCAAGTTTAGATGAAAGACCGAAAAATGTGTGAAAGCAAATTAGGTCTAGAATTTCATTAGTTGGTTAGTCTCGTCTACTGTACACTAACAAGGCTTATGCTAGCCTAATGGCCAGTCCAAGTCTGTTTGTTTTGGGCTTTACCATAACACTACACACAGCTAAGCACAAACATGAATGCAAAGAGGAAGAATTGAAACTCTTACCCATTCCATAACAATCCTGCTGGGCAGAAGGATCCGTTTGTGCTTGTTGGTAAGTGTTGTTGAATTGATCTAAAAGTGTTCTTTAAAAGAAAGGAAACAAAAGCTAGAATTTTCAACACAGAACGTGGTAACCACATAATTTCAATCAGAGAGAGTTAACTATGAAGACAATCAACTTGTATGTTTCAACACGTTTAAAGAGCAATCCGAAAGTAAGACACACATTAGCAAAAAGCTATATAATTTGCCTTCTTCATGTGGAACTAACATAATAAGCTAATTCTCACTAACGGTGAGCTGTGACAACACTGCGACAGAAACAATTTCAGCATTTCCTCAAAACTATCAAAACACTTGCCGGTCATTGATTTTTAAGGTGGTTTTGTAAAACCTATGATTTTGCAATTGCTGCAAGTTGACATGCAGCATGTATCCAACACTGGGAACATCACTGGTTCGAAATCAAGAGAGCCTATTCTTTCACGTGCCAGGCAGGAAATATATAACTTTGTTTTAGTTTTCAACTCACAAGAATGGACACTAATGAAACTGATAATAAACGAATTCTGAACACAAACCTCAAATTATTGTTTTGAAGAGTAGCTCTAGCGGCTGAGGACAATTTTATTGGATGAGAGCTCCCTTGAATCACACAGCCAACAAATTCAAATGCACTTTCCAAACATTCGAATGTGAGCTGAGGTGAATATCGGTTACATCTAGGAGGAAATGCTACAAAAAACAATAAATGCAAATGCATTAATTTTATAGATGCATTCACCGATGGAAAGTGCAAGATTACAAGCACTCTGGTAAAACTGATTGCAGGGTGGTCAAGAAAACACCTTATTTTTTATTTCCTCCCAAACTTGTATTTCTGACGTTTTTGCTTTATTTTTCAGGCGGTGTACACAGCAGGTCTAGGAAATTGTTTTGATGTCAATATGGATAATAGTGGGCACTATACTATGCAGCAGCGGACAAAATTAGCAGAGGCGTACTTTACAAGGGCAATGCAAGAGATTTTTGCGGAGAAAAAGTACCTGACAGAAACTGGAAGTGTCGCAAATGCCAATAAAGGTCACAGTAGTTGACCTCATTCAGTGAAAACACCCAACTACATTAAGAATTTGCAGAACGGCGTGAGGAATCTCCCAAAAATCAACGCACCGTCTCTGACAAGAAGTTGGCGTTTCCAAATCATCACTTGCAAGAATCCTCCATTCTTACTAATTTAGGCAAAACGATGACAATACAGCAGAACGACTTGCGTTTTCTCATGATGTGAGGCAGAGGGTTGAAAACAACCCTGGTGTGTTGGGTTTCATTTTCTTCGGTGATGAGGCTCACTGCCACTTGAGAGGGCACATCAATAAGCACAATAGGCGTTATTGGTCTCAGGCTCAGCCCCATGAGTAAACCCATCGCCCACTCAGCCAAGAGAAAGTGACTGTGTGGTGTGCCATAGGTAGGAATGGAATCATCGAGCCATACTACTTTGAGGACGAAAACAAGAATCAACGTTTTTGTTGGAGCAGTTATTCCTCCCAAAGGTGCCTGGATAGCAGTGCCGGATTTACGCATAGGCCAAATAGACCATGGCCTAGGGCTCCGCGGTTTTGGGGGCACCGCGCAATGATCTTTCCCTTGACGACTCAATGTTAACTAAAAATTTGCAAAACTGCGCGGAGGCATAACTTCACAATTTATCTTGAAACGGGCGGAAATGCAAATGTGTACGAAAGCGGTTACAAAAAAAGACCGAAAAAGAAAAAAATGGTACTTAATTGATGTTCAATCTTCNTCTGCCAAAAAGCTCGCAACAACACTGCAAAACACCGATAAAAAGCAATATTGTCAGTATTGGATCCTACGTTTGGTTGTTTTTACTAGATTTCCCGCAAACAGGGATTGCTTGTAGAAACTATGTGTTAGTTAACAGCTACAATAGTTTATCGTGAGCCTTACTGGGAAAAACATGCCTACATTGGGCTTTCTTCATATGGTTAACTGAGGGTGTTAAGACAATACTTGTCTTCATGTTGTTTACTATCGGCCTATGGTTCAGTTCAGTTTAGTTTGTTTCTGCATCCCGGCCAAGCACAGAATGCTTCATCTGAAATGCAGGGACAAGAAGCGACGGCCGCAGCTGTCATGAGGTCACTACCCCCACAATGGCATGGAGGATGAAAACACTACATTTTGTAGTGCTTGGAAAATGACAACTTCAAAACGGCATAACAAGCCCCCGTGTCCACTGAATGGATTGTGCTTGTTTGGTTCATAAAATATGTGGTTACTATTACCATAAAAAGGAGTTTATGTGCAGGTGATCAGATCGTCAGCTAGACCATATTTTGAGGGCGGCAACACAGTCCTGCATCAAAATGTATACTGTATATCCGAAAAATAAACCCACTAAAAACGCTAGAAATCGCGGGAATTTAACGGAGAGAATTTCTGAACTACACGAAAGAGCTATAAATTCCAAGAAAAGATAGCAATGCCATTTGTTCTTTAGAAGAATGTAGGAAAGGTTTAGTTTCTGTTGAAGATCTAAGGCAGTACAACTCAGAAAGCTCGAAGGGCCAAATTATCAGGATAAATTTGCAACGGGCCGCAAAANTCTATTTCAATTCGATGTAGAGATTTCGCTGTAAATTCTGGAACATCGAGGTCGAACTTTTGCAATATTTTCAATAGAAAGCNCTCGCAGGTCGCAAGTGAAGCTTTCGCGGGCCGTATGTTGTGCAGGCCTGGTCTAAGACAATTGTAGAACCGAAGCCGGCACAATAAAAGATAGATTTTGAGGGGACTCTACACATAAAAGGGACATACTTTCACGCTTCTCAGACACGGCCAAATTGGTCACACTTGCGTGGGGCCATCAAAACTAAGATGCCCTAGGGCCCCGCCCACCCTAAATCCGTCCCTGCTGGATAGAACATATTATCAACTATTAAAAGACAGGGCACTAAAACTGTTTCAACGTCTACCACAACTGGAGAACATAATTTTCCATATTTCTGCTGTTTGGTAAAAAAATTATCGTAAAATTTCATTTAGTGAAAAATGAGACCAAAACAAATAGTTCGCTTTTTGGACTACCCTGTACTTAAACAAAACAAACGGTAAACATTTTGTTAAGTCATACCTTGTGCACAAATGCAGCACAAGCACAAGATCTTCACAATTATAACAAGAGATCGTGTATGCAGCCTGAAACAGCGCTTATTACAAAAAAAACTTACAAAAACCATAGCATTTTTCTTGTCCCAATTTTGCTCCAAATTTATGTGCATCGCTCATCACTGATTTTATTGTAGCTTTGATTTCTCTGAAAAACACAAATTACTGGGCATGACAGGTTCAAGATGAAATTTAAAAGCTGAGAAAGCACAGTCTTGCAATATGATTATTCCGAAAAAAAACAAAAAAAAAACAAATGAAATGCTTTTTAACTTCAACAGAATAATTTTGAACGCAACTCTCCAGTGGTTTTGAAACTTGCATAAAATCCATGACCACCATGCACAAATTTTCTCTATGTAGATATAATTTGACTACATTCAAAGAACTAAATATGCATTATTTCTACAATAAGCACTATTTTAAAACAAGATCTCCTGCATTGGAGCAGCTTATTCCAATCGAAGAGAATTCAAGATTGACTTTCTTAGATTTTGTTCAAACATTTGCTATGATATTCTTACCACATAGAAAGCACATCATTTTGTTTTGAAATATTACCTCCTGGAAATTTATTTCCCTTTCCCTTGTTCATTTGTCTGGTACTAATATCCATTTTAGGATAGCATTATGATGTCGAGCTTTCGAGGAATCTGCCTGCAAGCCTCCGCTTTCATAATTTTACGGTGATTCTGCTGCACCTATCCACATTTCAGTAACAATTCGCTACAAAAGCGAAACCAGCAAACTTTGCCCGCAAAGGGTTTTACTCGTAAATCGATTTCGTGTAAGTAACGCATCTTCAGTCCTTGTTCAAACAGAATCTATTTGATATACGAAATCGCTATTAGCATAGAACTGGTGCTATTGTTTTGGCGTTTTTGCAACTTCTTTTTCATTGTGTACCGTTGTTCAACTGGGAGACTATAAAAATTCCCATGGTGACTATCTTGGTTTATTTTGCCAATTTTTCAAGTCAGTTTCATTTTATTCTAATCACAGACGCTTGTTCAACTTCCACGTATAATGTCTTGGCGTAAAATTTGACCTACTAAGAGTTGACCTACCAAGAGGTGTAATCCGACACAAAAATATGTTGAGCTGCATCAATTTCTTGCCTAGCAAAAACAACAAAAATAACGAAGTTTCCAAAAAAAGTTAATTTTATGGAGAGTTCTCGAGGGTTTTAAATTTCTAAAATGTTCAACCTAAGTGTGACAAAAGTTTGAACAACGTGGCTCTAATTCCGAGGTATTTCGGATTGGAGCAAAGGTATTTCGGATTGGAGCAAAACAACGTGGCTCTAATTCCGAGGTATTTTCGGATTGGAGCATATTTCGGATTGGAGCAAAGAGCAAAGGGCAGGGCTTCATTGTTGAAGTTGACTTTTAGCTCACGTTCAACTTCCTTGCTGATGATATAGAAGACTACTGACACCGTTTTGTAGTGCTGGGCTTTAGCTTCCAGGTCTGAAGGTATTTACCAATAGACTCTTAGCACTCATTTCACTGCTTGCCAATCTACATCAGTATGCATGATTGATAGATCGCCCGGGTATGCATACTTATTGGAAACGGTGATTGACAGGTCAGAGGTTATGTTGAAAATAAGGGATGCAAAGACGGATTCCTGTGGGACGCCATTCTTGCGGCGTCGTAACCTGCTCCGTTTGCCGTTACTGGTAGTAAGAGTGAAGCTGCGATTACCAACCAGCTCCATGATCATGCGGACCATGTGCCTGCCAGGTAGCAATCGCAGTAATTTTCAGTTGAGGCCACGATGCTGTTGCAACCTCTCCGTTGGCGTTAAATGTGCGATTCACAACGAACGGGATGTGCGCGAAGAATAACACCCATATATATGTGGCGCGAACAAGCAATAATAGAGTGATCATGGCATGTGATCTTCATTGTGGCTTGCTGCCACAGTGTGAAGCTTTGCGCACTTGCCGCTCGGGATTTCCGATCGCAACAATGCCAGTGTCGTAGGCTGCTGTGAGATCGACAAACACAGCTCCGGCCTTCTCAGGCAATAAGTTATCCTTGATGTCTTGCGTCAGCAAGGTGACCTGATCTACGGTCGACCTCCCGTGTCAAAAGCCCACCTGTTCCTGCGGGAGTATTGTATCGATTATTGGTTCGACACAAGCGTAGATGAGAAGGGGACACACAGTAGAGATGCACGGCAATAACTCTTTGGGTCACCCAATGGTTTATTTGGCTTAGGGATCGCAACTACTAGTGCTCTCCTCCATATCCCGGGAATTTCGAGTTGGCGCATGCAGGAAGTGAAGAAATTGCATTGCCAGAATTTGAGAACTGATCCGGTGTGGAGGATAAACTCTGGGAAAATAGAATCTAATCGCGGAGGTTTTCCTGGCTGGTTTAGGGCGTTAGCAAGTTCCTCTAGCGTGAAGGGGCCAAAGATACTATCTCCCTCAGGTGTTGGGACGTTCCATAGATCAGACACCTCCTTGTTGACGAGCCTTGTAGACTCGTGGTCGGTCGTCTTGTGTGACAATCTGCACTACTTAATGCGATTGTTGAATAACTTGACACCTTATGCAAATTAAATGAATCACTAGCAAAAAACAATCATTAGGTTTTTGTTGCTTTATTGCGGTTTAAATGAAATTAACTGCTTTAATATGCAATATGACCACCTATGTTCTTCATTAACTGTTCGACACGTTTTGGTATCGATTCCCTACATGTTGTTGGCGGACTTGAGCAATCCTTTTATCAGGGAACCATATGCCAATAATAGCTTTAATTGAGTTTGTTTAGGTTGTGGTGCGCAATCTTTCCATACTAGCCTTCTTTTGACAATGCTCCACAAATTTGCGATAGGGTTAAGAACTGTGATACCTTTCTCCTCAAAAATTTTCTTCATTTCTTTGCAGAATGACAGTGAGCCAAGTCTTATTGAAAAATACTCCCTCCAGTTGGAAAAGTCCGTTCCAATTCTCTAACCACTTTTTGTCTCACCACCTCGCTACATTTTTAAGCATTCTTCATCCCTGTAATAGGTTCAAGTGATCCAACACCTTGGAAGCTGAAACAAACCTCGAAACATTTTCTTTTGGGGATGTTTGACACTTTGGATGATATAAACCTTTGTGATCTTTCCTACATCACTTCTCCTGACATGATGATATTGACGACCTTGCACCAAATGGCTTTCGTCCAAAAATAAAACTTTTTCCAATTTTCTTCACTCCATTCATGTACTTTTTTGCCCATGAAAGCTTTTTTCTTCGTATTTTCTCAGACAAAAGCTGCTTTTGTTGCAGCCTTCTGGCCTTTCTGCCAGCTAAATCTAGCTTTCTCTAAGAGACGTACTAACTTTGACTCCAGAATATTCCAAATCTTTTTGCAGGTCACTACAGGTTTCTTGGGGTGACTTCACTATTTTTCATAAAATATGCATCGTCTTTTCGGAGTTGTTTGCCTTATTTGACATTTTCTTTTTTGATGGGAGGTGAATAACCTTGTTGCCTCGAACTTTCTTATAACATGTCATTCTGTGCTTTGACTTACTCCAGCTTTCTGTGCTTTGACTTACTCCAGCTATCTTGTCAATATCCCTCGATGACCTTTGACAATGCTGATGAAGGGTTGAAGTACTGGCACGCCTTTTTGGAGTAGTATCAGCCATTTACTTTTCACTTTTTGCAACCAAAATTACCACTAAAACAGCTTGAAGTAGACTGCCGTGGCTTAAATATGCTGTAAGTCTCTTATTGACGTCCTAGCCATACCCAATGTTCACGACAAACATTTTACTATGTTATCTTGCATTGTTACATTGTAAAGTCGGGTTTCTACCAATAAGCACGCTTAAAAAGTGTGTGCAAACTTCGTGCACATGGAAAATTCCATGCGAGTCTAAAAAAATCCAAGAATTCGCATGAACAAATCCAAGAACGTGCAGATCCAAGGCAGTGAATCAGAAATGCAGCACTTTAGGCTCATGGAAACTGTTCATGGACAATACTTCGATGAATGTATTTCAAACAGGATCGGGTAATTTGACTTTCAAAGAACGATCCTTCGCTCTCCTATTGTGCCATATATTTTCTAATGATAACTGCATGGTGGTCTAGTGGAACGTAGCACAAACAAAAACTAAGCCACTAAGAAATAATTAATTTTAAACCTGCTGTACACAACCTGCGAAAAGATAACACCACTAAACAGATCGTGTGAACATTTTCAACAATGTTCAGTGCATCTAATTCTACGCATTATGATTTACTCACTCAAAATTTTTGGAAGCCAATGTGGCGAATTCACCAGAGCTCAATTTTCCTGGGAAACCAGACCCATCTGACAAGCAACCAACGTCTAACCATGTTGAGTTCAAGCACGCCAATGAGTGAGGTCCGGGATATGCGATGCACCCGTTGGGTAATGCTGCAGTGAAAAGACAGACTAATTTGAAAATTAACATAATAGGTCATTATTAGGGTCAGGCTCTAAAAGCAAACTTGGCACTGGTTAAATATATTCGAGTTTAAAGTGCTACACAGTCAAGCTGACGAAGATAAACCACCTCCTCATTGGAAATGGGTTTCAAGGATGTTTTACAGAAGTTGAATAAAAATATGAAACATTGTGGTAAGGTATAGTGAAGTCTGTTGCATTTCCATCAAGCAATGAAAAACACTTTTAGTTGATGCATTCTCGCTGGGAAAACCCAAAAGGAGGACATTTGCTTGTTGACACAAACCACTTATATCCTAATTTTCTATGCGTTCATTTCTAGCAAAGAATCGGTGTGAAGGCCAAGAGATTGACTAAAACGTTTTTTACTATGTTCCAGGTGTACAAACCAATAAAAAACAAATGTGATAATAACTGGGCATCTACGGTGGTTATCACTAATTTCAAATTTATGGTATGTTACTAATTGTTGTAGATTTCAATGCCAATGTTGAAAAGACTGAGGCTAGTCTGATCATACAGAGAAGGAAAATGAATCAAAATCAGTCAAGCACTGAAGAAGACAAATAACACGACATTTTGCAAGCACATGTAAACAATCATACGTACCTGATCTCCCTAGGCCCTAGATCAGCTATGTCCAACCCGCGGCCCAGTCGAAGGTTTTGTGCGGCCCAGTTTAGGTTTCGCTGTAGTAAAGTATTGTACGAACTGACAACCTGTCCTTATTTTGATAATCCTGAATTTAACAGTTTTGTTGCAGGTGGTCCTCAGTGCCACATTATCACGTCTGATACCATTGCAGTTAGGTTTCGAATGCTTTCAGGACATAGCAAACTAAATTTAACTAAAGCCTAAGCTCAAAGTAAGCCATTCAATGTGCCGCCGTCATTAACATGTTATTCAGTGTGCGGCCCTGGTTAAGATAGTGACATAATTTTTGGCTCAGTAAGCCATCTGGGTTGGACATAGTTGTCTTAGATGATGCTATACAGAGCTAAATTGAAATATGCGTGTGCAAACATCATGACAACAACGATAAAAAGGATTAAATGAGAAAAATGCAGGCAGAAGATTAGTTTCTTCAGTGTGGTAAATAATGAAGTTCAGCTAAAATGCATGAAACACACAACGAGCACAATCACTGGCAAAAGGTTTGTTAACGAGCAACAGTCTATGAAACAAAAGATGTCAAACAGAATGAAAGAAAGCACTGGAAATTGAATAAACTTAGAGTTGTATGCAGATATCAATACATGGTCAATGACGAAAAAACAAAATGGATGAGGTTAGAAAGATATCATATGTAAATATTGTTTAACTAATGCCTGAAAATAAATAGAGGCATAAGACGAACCACTTGCAAAACAACCAAGAACACCCTAAGCACCAAAAAATAGCAGTTAATAAAGTTTATCAACTAGATTTACTTTACTGGCTGTATTGCAAATCACTTCCTGGCATGTACAATATATCAAAAGGAATCTCTTTGAGCAGTACAAGATTATAGTGTTCACATCACAAGAAAAGTGTAAGTACAACTAAGCAAGAAGTACAGCACTAAAAAAACAAAACAACATTAGCTTTTGAGATGTCTGCACAGGGCATTCTCGAGGCCTCAGGAAATACAAACATTGATAGAACATACATATATACACAACACAGAGATACACATCTATGCCTACTTGATTATGTGACAGCTTCTGGTGGGAAACAGCACTGAACAGAAAAATCCCAATGAAAGACAGCAGACTTCCATATACAGGCGAAGTTATGGATATCAGAGATCCTAAATTAAACTGCTAGTGGCTGCGAATTTCTTGCTCAATTCGGTGCAGTTTCAGTGAAAATGGCAATAAAAAGTTTGGGAAACTAGAGTGCGTAGTGAAACTGCACGCTATTGCTATACTTGTTTAAGTTGAAATGTGGGAACATCAAATAACGCAGGTTGCCAAACCAATGAGTTATGAGAAATGGGTACAAAATTAACAAACAGATGTGATGCGGAATGGGACAGCTCGGCAACGACGTTTTGGCGATAAATCAGTTGATAAGAATCTTTGGTAAGAACATTTTTCAACATTAACTCTTTATTCTTTACAATATGCTTTACATAGCGTGTGACATTGACAGTTACACAATGCATATTACAATCACACAGGCCCGTAACCAGCTGGGGTCAGCAGGAGGGGCAAAGAGTTTTCCGAGAGGGGCTCAAACTATGTCCAATACATTTTGAACTATGTCCAATACATTTGAACTAAGTCCAACACAGTTTTGCAGGGGTCAAAATTTTTTCTCGGGGGGCCCTGATCCCCCCTGGTTACGGGCCTGCAATCACACAGTACATGATAACACAAGACCACATATAAATATCAGACAAATACCAGCTAAAACATCAGAAATTGAACTAGTCCACTTGGAAATCGTGGGCAATCTCGCGCAGGTATTCGGTCACACCATAATCGGCATATCCCTGAACCACTCGCAGAATCCTTTCATCGCACTTCTGTAATGTGATAATTTCCTGGGCGGGGGATTTCTGGCTACCAAATGCTCATGAAAAGCATCACGCCCTTTTTGCACATGTCTTAGTCCATCTATAAGCTTCCAGATGGTTGGGTGGTCCATCTGAAGTTACACCTGTGCCCGTCTATGGACTGCCTCCACGTGATTGTTCGTTCTATCCATGTTTTGAATAACGCTATCATACACATTCCACATTTCCAGTGGATATTGTGGAGGATGACGACTGCGCCAATGTGGTCGACCGATATAACTATTCTCTAACCAATCTAACATGGGGATTAATTCCTGTGAGCGCTCAGTGAAAAGTTCATCGATTGCGTCTTCTACATCATTTATTGGCACAAACGCCAACGCAGGGATCATACGCGCTTGTAGCGCAAAATTTGCTTTTCCGTTGTATCGAGGCATCAAACCACTCATTGCGAGTCTTTTCAAAGTTTTTCACAAAGTGGAAAAAACATCCCATTATTTCGGGGCTAGGAAAAGCGTTCGAGATCATCCGAAACAACGCGATTTCAAAGTCAAATGCAATTGAATCTGGATTCAAGTTTGCTCTGAGTCCCTTCAACATATCAAAAAACCAGCTGATAACTCATTGCGGTCGTATTAGGTTACAGTCCATAAATCATCGGATGTACTCCATGATCTTCGTTGAGAAAACAAATTTGGAGAAATGCGAAACGTACCGTCTATGTACCCTTTGTTAGAACGCTCAAGGTCTAGAGATTCATGTTTCTACCGAAGAATAAAATGTTATCCACTATGGCATGTTGATAATCTTGAAGAATCTGTATATCTTCCAATGTACCAGGCATTGGCGGTGGCGCTTGCACCTGATTCCGTCGTCTACGTACTACTTTTATGAACGAATCTAACGTCGGTAACTGTCCTTGCGCGGCTGACTCAAACTGCCAATACAATTATTTATCATTTGCGCAGTACCTTCAGTCGCATCCGTCACTCGGCGCTTTTAACTTGTTTGCTGTTCTGATTACCTCCATTCGGGCAGCATCATTGTCGTGTGTGTGATTGCCAACCACTCTCACAAATTCTCCAGTAAATGCATCAGAATGTAAACGAGCCTTGCATTGTTGATCTTTTCTCTCACATCGCCACATTTTCTTACTTCCATCGACTGTTTTTGTCGAAGATGTATACAAATCCATTGTGAAGAAATTTCACTTTCCTTGCTTCGTTTCTACGTTTTCTTCCATTAGAAATTCAGCACAACAGCAATAGCACAGCTGGCGAAGGGACTACAGGGGGTCGTTCACTTCTGTCAGGAGTAATTCAACACAGCCGCAATGTTTGATAAGCTCAAGGTCAGCCTTTAAGAGTCGCGAAATTCGCACTGCCGTCGTCTGCGCAGCGTGTAGCCGCAAGCCTCGGAGTAGCGGTGGTCGCGAATCAAACGTCGGCTTCCGATTTTCACAAGCTTCCTTGCAGAAACATCACAAGCCATATTTTCTTAGACACGTAGTCATGGTCGCACTAAACTTCTCCAAAATCCCTGTGGGGGGGGCTGCGATAAGTCTCAACAATGTCACAAGTGCTCGCTTCAATACTGTACGTTTGCTTCCGAAAGACCTCAGTTTCGAACATGGGGGCACCAAACTTGCTTCTTGCCCCGGTTGCCATCTAACCTCGTTACGCCCCTGAGTATCTGGCTCTTAGGATGACAACAAAAACACCTATCGAGCAAATATCCTTTGTAGTTCATCCTTCGAAGTATTTCATAAACACTTCTTCGTATAAAACATTTGCGACCACCATCGTCGAAACGTCCCGTCGTCGAACTGTCCTAGACAGTGATAACTAACGTCATATACTTAGAGGAAACTTGAAAACAGCAACTGCCATAGTAACAATGCATCAAATGCCACAAACTGCTCATGGAGGACAAAAGCATTTTTACCTGTCTGGTAACACACTGCGCCAAACCACCTTTGCTACACACCACTGCGCTTGTAGTCACATCTTGTTGGAGAACAGTCATGATCTCTCTCAGATTTCTCATGCACTGACAAACTGTGGCATTCACAACACACCTTCGCTGTGTTCTACTGATCAAATCACACAGAACAATCAGTTTTATTTGGGAACTGAGCACGTATGTCCACCACTACTCAATCTAGTGCAGTGGTTCCCAACCACAGGAGGGTGACATATACCAGGGGTGAGAGAAGTGTCTGTCCTAATGTTAAACAAATTGATCTATATATTACTCTCCAGTGAATTGTTGTTCTTGTGAAAATGTTTTATTAATTTGGAGAGGTGAATGTCTCCTCTACTTGGTGGCGAGTGCAAATAACAACAGAAACTTTTCTGATTTCTGAATATCATCATAACCTTTCTGTTACGAACTTGCGCGCAGCTTTCGCTCGCTTAACCTCGTAGGCACACTTGTGGCGGTTTTGTACTTGCTGGCTGCGAGCACTGCGTGTGGCTGAAACGCACGAGTGTTTTGAGGATGGTTTTTCAAAGTTAGTGCGTAGGGCTGGAGAAGGCATATTTTTGGTAACGGTTTTCCCCGTGTGTATCGGTTTCCCGGTTTCTTGGGGTTTCTGCCTGCTTAGACGATTTCCCCGGTGCTTTGTCCCATTTCGACGTCTGTGCCTTACTCTGTGTGCTGTTCTGAGACAGTGTCGTGTTGTACAGTTTCTCCGCCATTTTTGTGTTGCTTCTGATTAAAGAGGCTTTGTCCTCACTGCGTGCTGGCAGCTCAGAGTTGTCCAGTAAGTCAGGCAGGTCTGTTTGTTGCACTGCTTTCTCAGGATAGTTACGGGACTGCAGATTAGCAGGGGTGCGTTCGTGGTGTGAAAACCATTAACCAAACCTTCCCAAACCCCAGCCCTGAAGTCAAGGCCTTTGGCACCGTAGGTTTTACCTACACCTTCATCATGTCGAAGAAAACGAAATAGAATGATCAATATGTTCGTTTTGGTTTCACCTGCATCACAAAAAAACTAAGGATTTGCAAAATCCTTAGTTTTCTCCAATACAAATGTTAAGCCATGCAAGCTGCTAACACACTTCGACAACTGACACAGTGGGGGCAGTGTTGTGGGCCATGATGAAAAATCTTTGCGAAACGTGCTCAGGTAACTCCAGGCAACGCAGACTATGTCAGTTTTCAATTAAGTTGTTGATTTATTAACTTCCTTCTATCAGCGGTTGATTTTACCGAAGGGTTCTTTCAAGCAGTTCTATCCATATCTTCCAAGTTTTGTAGTTTTTGAGTAAGGGTAGTCTATGGACTGGTTTGGCGGTCGTCACTTCATGCGGGACAACACAGGCTGATGTTACGCAGGTGACAGTGGACATATTTGGTGAAAACAAAGCGAAACCGAACTTCGCCAGGTGAACAGCGCCATTCCTGGCAAAACCAAGTTTGACACGTAAATCGAAGACCAAGCTTTGTAATTGCGATTCGCATGGGAGTTTGTTGAGGAAACAAGCTGCTTCCACACACCTGATTCATGATAAGCCTCTTGTTATTCAGACCCATCAAAACTTCAAAACATCGCCGTTTCACAAGGTGATGCATTTTTTGAAATAGGCAAGTCATTGGGTTCTGGGCCTTTGAAGTATGTAACACCGTGCCAGCACAAAAGGAAGGATGCTAGACTTTGAACTGTAAAACCCTTGTCCATTCCATGGATTGAAGAAGGCTACTCACGTTCCGTGTCAGTGGTTTCGACACGTTTGGAAAAATAAAAAATCATTGACGCGCTGAAGCAGCTTTGCACGAGAGATGACACAGGCCAACTAACAGTCCAGCCTTGGGGCCGCTGCGATCTGCTTGCCACTTAGGTGGAAACAGTAGCAGATCCATACCAGGCGTTTGGGGGGGTGCGATCAATTAGGGGGGGCGCCAAAAAGGTCTTCACTTGTTTAAATATATCAAAGGTTGTCTGCGACAATCGTTGGGTGTCACACAAAAGTGGATACTTTTGTAGGCCAAAAAGTGGCCATTTCTGTTGGTCGAACTATGTGATTTTTCAGGGAATAACTGTTGCGGACAATTTGTGCAGATCTTGTTGTTCGTGCCTGGATGAAAGTTGTACTATGACGTAATAGTGGTTTGTGTCCTCTGCGTTTTGAGTAGAAATATCGTATTGAGACGATCGGTAGCGTAGGGACAAAACCTTCGTAAATCGCGGCTCTGCAGTCTGTGGATCCGCTCTGCAGCTTTGTGGCTCTGTAGTGCAGTTTGTGGCTTTTGACTGTGGCTTTGGCTGTGTGCTACATATAGTGTTACGTTGCACGTGAGCTTGTCGACCTCCAGTTACTTGGCAGCGAATTAGTGCTTGTTGGCTGTATTCTCCGCTTAGTTCCTGCATTCACTGTGTATTTATTTGTTTGAGTAAACTGCTATTGTTCCACGAGGTGTGGACAGCGGTTCAGGCCTAGTTAGACAGAGTTGCGGTTGGGTGCTGAGTTTGAGCAGTTCTGCCGCTATTTCGTAAGCTACGTCTAGCTGGGTTGGCGGGTTTTTCCTAACGTACAGTAACCAGGTACCAAGTCCATTATATTATAGTCTGGCGCAGGGCCACGATCTGCGAACCCGTTAACACGCCCAATCATTCTTCACGTCAGTGATCTGACAATAACCACAGTTTGAAAGCGCTTTACATCTTAATTCAGAAAACGTTTGAAACGGGTTCCAAACAGTGGGCCTCATATTTCGCAAGCTACACATGTCTCGTATATCTACAAAATGTATTTAAAAGGTATAAATTCATGCTGCGCGCTAGCATTTGCCATTGTTTTGGCTATCCGTAGCGAAATCAGTGAAGAATAGTGTCTGAAACGCATAGCCGCCCTGGTTAGAAGTAGAATGGTTCTTCTTAGACTTGGAAGTGACAACTCGTGCCACGATAGGACTCGAATAAAAGCTAAATGACAATCACGTTTCCGAGCAAAGCTTGTGCATTTACATTTACATGAAAAACCTATTTATTGCTCTGAAACGACAATTCAAAAACAAAACGTGAATGAAAGGCATTTTCCAGGACACTACTTCCATTCTAGGTAGCTCTGGTGGCTATCATGAAAGACGATCTCATAATCGCATGGTGGATTCACACCGGGCCTTTAAGCATATTGCCCTATAATACATTTAACGCAACTTATAAAGGCAGATTTTCAATCAAGTGTTTATTACCGTTTCACGTTTTCGACATTGGATTGCTGATGTGAAGAAAAACCCATCAACGCCACAAGCCCTGGATTGATTTGGTGGGTTTATCAAACCCTAGTCAAATGCGGTGACCACGTGATACCTACGTAAGCACGCGTCGGAGCGCTTTCCACGCTTCAGTAGCTTCATTTTTTATGTGACATGAACCCTTTAACGACCGCAAAAGCCAATAAATTGGCTCTAGGTTTTTTGGTTATAACTCGCCAGCCGCTATAGCTAGAGAAGTGTTCAAACCCTCTATGGATTCAGCAAGTCTAGTAG
>JGI24159J19872_10001048_pt1 | contig 28958 bp, 20 predicted proteins | sample Ectturendosymbi4_FD_19872 | JGI IMG/M metagenome (IMG submission 19872)
GTTAAAACACAAGGGATTAATACGGTATAGTACGGAATAATTTTGTGGAATGACTTAATTACTCTTTCGTGAATTTGAGTGAGTTTTACGCATAAGTCCAATAACTTTCATAACTAGGACTGGAGTACGGCACTGGAGTAGAAATGAAGAGCCGCAAACGAAAGGTCGGCGAGCCCCAAGTGGCTCGCGAGCCGCATTTTGCCCACCGTTGGTCTATTTCATGGGTGGCCAACTTGTCTTTGACTGGGATCAACTAGAAAATTTCTTGATAACTTGTGATCAACCAGTCAGTAATATAGTTACAAATACAAAATGCTAAAGTTGAGTATGACATGTGCAAATACAGTGTATCATCGCCTTAGTAAGTGATGCACAGATAAGGAAAAGTGTCTGTCATGCCTAAATCATGATTGCCACACAATAATATAGAAAAACATATTACAATAGTTTTGTGGCATCTGCCGAGCTAGCCTACAGTCAGCCATCATAAGAGGCACCAAAAATACACGTGACCAACCAATTGATGGATAATTGTAATGTACTTTCTGGAAAGTACATTGCAATTATACACGTAGTTTACAAAACAAGATATAAAACCACACACAGTTTACAAAACAAGATATACTTTCTTAGTTTTTCTAAACCCAAAACCGTGCACGGCCATTCAGTCCTTCCAACTCTAAAACCTTAAAGTGAATGATTGCCTATACTGGTTCATCACAGATGCATACTGTTGTGAAAGCAAGGTGATTGTATCGAGAGATGATTTGTCAATTTCAATAACCTTTGCTTTGATTATAGTAACCCTTCTTGTCTTTTTCGTGATGACTGTAGCTGTGAAAGGAGTGTCTTTAGAGCCCTTGGTTGGCCTTTCTAGTCCTTGTGGTTGGTAACTTATGGCCAAAAAATTATAATTAACCAATTTCTTAAGGACTTATAAAGGGATTGTATTTTTTGGGCCATAACTCTTGAACCACAAACATTAGCTAGTCAATCAATGGCTCTATAGACACATTTTCACCTATTTTTTTAAGAAACAAAGTATTTTCCTTTAGGGTAAGGGCCAAGGGTCTGAAGACGTAGTCCAAGAAAGGCCTAAACCTACCCCTATTATGACATCGCCCACAAAAGAGTTCGGATCTAAAACTTGCGATTTTTTTAATCAAAACTATAGGTGGTTTAACATCAAGGTCAATGCTACATAAACTGTTACAAGCGTAGAGATGGGATCAACAAGCTTTATAAAAATAAGGAGCATGTTAGATGCTTAAAAATATGAATTCATCAAATGATGTTTTAGCATCATAGCAAGTATGCTGTGGTCCTTGTTTTGCAGGGTGTATATTTATCTTCCAAACCAAAGAAAAGTTAGGAGAGAAACCTATATCAAGGAGCAAGAGAGACTTGACTTATTGTCTATATCTCTTCTTATCATAGAGTTTGTTTTGATGCAATGTTATGTTCTAACTTAGGTAACAAAAATTCTGATGCAGGCCACGTTTAAATGTTCACGTGGGTCACAGGTATTCAACCCCTGTTCTATAGGATTAACAATTTAAATCTGAAAATATGTAACAACTTCTATGCAGTTTGTATATTTAACATGTCTGCAAAAATTATTTCAATGTTGTAGGTATGTTTGTATTCAAACCAGGCTCTGTATAGTGATGTCTACCCTTGCATAGTGAACTGAACAATAAGGTTACCTGAGACATGTCTGGAAATCCTTTGTCATTTTTTGCTGCAGCTTCCAGTGATGAAGATAGCACTTCATCATCAGAAGAAAACAATGACCTTGGAAGTATCACGCAGACTTCTGAGTCATGTCCAAAACTAAAAGGTTCTAGTCTTCCACCTCCACTGCAAGCCTTGGCTACTGCCAAAATGCCTGACTTTGTTACTAGTCATCTGCATGATGATGTAGATTGGGACCAACTAGTTAAAAAACCACCCTATGTTCCTCCGAAAGAAATCAAACCTTGGGAATCTGATCTCCCTGCTGTAGAAAGCAAGCCCAATGTTAAAGACAAAAGACCTGATATTGTTCTTGCAAAACAGATACCTCAAACACTTATAATGCCTCATTCCAAACCAGTGGACACCAACAACCAACAGAACATAGTGGACCATGCCATAATGTGGTCAAAGATGTATAAGGACGCCCCTGACACTGGGTCCACTAAAAGGCCCAGACCAGAAGATGAAGATGAAGACCTTGTTGGATTTTGCCACACAGACATTTCAGATAACAAACTTGCTTTTCAAGTTAAGCATCAAAAAGTATCTGAATCATTTCGTGATAAAGAAAAACGGAAACGTAATGTTGGACAAGCAAATAGAGAAAAAATGTTTGTTGAAGAAGAAAAGCGAGTTTTAAGACAAGCATTTGATGATAACTATTGATAATTTTATTAAAAAATATTTTTGCTTGCAGTGGTGTACTGTGTAAGAGACAAACACAGACATTGTGGATGCAGTTAACTATTGCAAAGATCAACAACATGTGGGTTGCGAACTTCTTTTGAAGGCTTTTAAATGGATTTAACCCCTTGAAGCCATTTATTAACAGTCTCTACAGTAGCTGGCATGGAACGCACTTTGCTGACACTCTATCATTGATAGATAACTTGTGAAAAAAGCAAAAGTTGATGTAGCACCAGTTACTGTAATGTCAGCTTCTTTTTTCATCTTTGATTACATTAGAATTACCATTAATGTCATTATCAAAGTACACCCAATGTGGAAAGCATATTGAAACTGCAACATGCATTAAGCAGAGTGTGGCAACAGGCTGATTATTGCATGAAGGCTCAACAGCAAAGCTAGAGGTTGTTATTCTTGATGATATCAATCAGGGCCTGTGGTAAAAATTTGTCAAAAAATAGTGTGCTTACCTGTGAATTTTAAGTTCTAAAAATGAGATTAACAAACTTTATCCATGAGTTTATTATATAGAAAATAAAAAAACTGTTTTTCATAGTTCGTATTTCAAAAGTTATGGTCAAGGTATTTGTTGCATATTGCCAATTTGTCAAATACCTGAAACTTTATGAAAAATGTTGCATAATCACTATACTGTATAAAAAGTATATGACCCACGCCATCAGTTTCTGACCAATTTTGAGGTGGTGTGAAAACATTTTCTATCTGAACACCTGCCTTGGGTCCCAAAACTTTGCCCAAAAGTGATTTTGGTGTGTTGCCAATTATAACTAAGTGGCAAGCTTACACCTAAAAGTCTACATAAGGTCAATCAAAATTTTGTTACTGTAACTCAAAAACCACTGATGCTAGGAACTTCATTTTAGTCTTAAAAAATGGCAGAATATACATTTTTCATTATTGTACGACAACATTTCTTCTTCTTTACAAAAGAAATGAAGTTATGAAAACACCCAATTTACATAGCAATAGTTATACAGAGCAGAATTTGCATATATAGTTCATTTTGTTACAGTGGCCCACGGTCTGTTGGTAAGTGTATCTGCTTTGGTGTTGGTAGGTCTAGAGTTGGACTCCTGGCTGAGTCTTACCAAGGTAAATTGGTGCTGTAGCCTTCTTACCAGGCAGACAGTATGCGAAAATGCTGTGGGGAATATCCGGAATGTAGAAAAGCAGTCAAATGACATATACCTATGATGACAGTTAGCCTATAATAAGCCTATAATAATGCTTCTTCTCCAGTCCAGTAAGAATTCGTTTCATGCAATCAAGTTCGGGTATAATGACTTGACGATGTGACCCAAATATGAGTTTAATGAACATCTCACGACCCAAGCCTAAACATTGAAAAAAATGTATTTTACATGCGTAGAAAGATAAAATGTTTCAAATTAATCTGCTACTACATAGCTAAACTTTCATAACCTTGCTATTAACCATGACACTCCACTGACCTATTAAATGAACTATTGAGCTCCACCTCTGTAATCAACAAATCTTAACTTAGCAGATAGTTGGCTAGTTACGGCTAGTAGCTGCACCGCCATCAAAACTCTTGGAAAACCACCTGTGATGCAATAATCCAGTTTTAATCAGACGAAGCCAAATGAAATGCGTATGATGCAATAATTCAGTCTATGACGGAATTGAAAGAACCTGAAAAACAAAAAGAAAAAAGTTTGACAGATTTCAATCACCTCGCGACCCATTTTTAGACCCTTCGTGACCCAAACTTTGGAAAGTGCTGCTCTAATCCCATGAAAGTTATCAAGTTTCCACAGCAGTATATCATGATATATGTTAGTGTGGATCAACTACAGGCTTGCGGGCCGCATGTGGCCTGCCACAGTGTTTTCAGTGACCCTGGAAGCAGGGTTGAGTGATTTAAATCATTTGATTTAAATCAGTGATTTAAATCAGTGATTTAAATCAGTGATTTAAATCATGATTTAAATCAAGCAATAAAAATCATGATTTAAATCAAATATTAAAAGTCAAAAATCTGTCATTTTGGAGCTTCGTGTGATGTCTATGACACATTTAATTAGCATTGTAATAGGTTTTCACATAACCTATACAGCAGGAGTTCCCAACCTTTCTCTGAACATGTACCCCTTTAGCATTTCGATAGATAAGCATGCACCTCTAAAATTTCCTATGACAAAGAGCCTGAGTAAAATAGCAAAATTATACTAAAATTTTAATACAACTTTTAGAATGTTGAAACTATAAAGGTATACTCCATTTTTATGTCTCAAATTTAATTTGTTGCAAATGTACAATAAATGTACCTTGCAGATAGGCAAATGTACCCCCAGGGGTACATACACCCCAGGTTGGGAACCTCTGCTATACTGTATAGCCTATACAGTATTAGTGTAGAAGGCCAAACATTTTAATGATAACACAAGTTGAAACCATTTGAAGTTTTAGACAATCATAGCAACTGTGTGGTCACACCGAACAGGACTATTCGGTCTGGCCGTTTCGGTCTGGTGACATTTCGGTCAAGACATTTCTGTACATAGCAACTTTACATTCCTTTAATTAAATGATTATAGGCAGACGAAATGTCACTCTAGCTGGTGTTATACTAACTCCCTTTGAGGAGTCACGATTGCGATGAAATCTGAATTGTAATTGTGACTTCGAAGAATTTGTATTTAATTGCAAAATGTCTATAATGATATAATTTGCTTGCTGATGATAATGTAAATCATATGTTGATACTGATTAACTGTTGGATCTTGGATCATGTTTGTAATTTTTTTAAATAAAACTTCTCATTGATTTGGGTATGTTTGCCTTAAAATGTGAACATGTAAGATTTCTGCAGGATTTCATAGTCTGACTGAAATGTCCCCAGACTGAAACTGCTCAGACCGATTTGGCCAGACCGAAAAGTCACGTACCTGATGTCACAGATTCTATGTCAACTGCAAAAATGACGTGAATGCCATAATTTTGAGAGTGTAGATTGGCATAAAGTGAAAATTGCGTTTAAATTCTGTCAAATATGAAGGCTGTTGACTATAAACATAGTTATAGAACATATTTTGGATTCATGAAACAGATATATCATTATTAGTATAGGTCTTTAACATTTTATGCATGTATACCATGAGTGTCAATGAAATTACTAAACTGGTAGTTTCAGTATTGGCATTTCAATAAATATTTCATTTTGTTCACCAGTACCAATGTTATGAACTTATTTGCATTAAGGGATTTTGCATAAGCGCAAAAGAGTTTGAATGAAAGTTCAGCTATTTCTGGTCAGGTTTGATTGATTTAAATCATTTCATTTAAATCAGTGATAAAATCAACAAAAACAAGCAAAAAACATATGCAGTTTTAAAGCTTTGTGTGATTTTTATGACACATTTAATAAGTATTTTAATCAGTTTCACTTATTATTAAAGAAGGCAGAGACTTATAATTAAAGTTTTATCAATCATAGCAATTGTTGCTGTACTGGAAGAAACACAGCACAAAAAACTTATATTGAAACAAACTTTTTAATTAGAATGAAAACTTACTTTGGTGGCCACCCTCCACACAGTAAATAAAAAAATCATCAAAATCAAAAAAATCTGATTTAAATCAAAAAAATCTGATTTCAATCAAAAAAATCCTAATATTTTGATTTTTTTTTAAAATCATGATTTTTATCAACCTTGCCTGGAAGCATTCACAAAAAATCTTCAAATCTGAAATTTGTTGAAAAGCATGTGAGGTTACATTTGTCTTAGTGCATTGCTTGTGCTAGGTAAAGTGCATTTGCACAAGAATAGTAAATAATACCTTTCTTGTGTACCATTATTGTTTTTGTTTTATTTCTTTATTTTACGATCAGATTAGAAGGTGCGGCACCCTGCTAACCCTCTGCTGGGGCACCTATCTGGATAACCTCTGCATTTTTTTGGTACCCCAGCTTTCGTTGTCTCGAAGATTGTACATCAGGTGCAATGAACTCAGTATCACCAAATAAATCTGTTTATCTATCTGCTAAATGTGGCCTTCTTGAAGTAGTCCTCAAGCCAAGTTAATTGCAAACTGTAGAGAGCCCATCCCTGCAAACTGTACAGAGCTTTGAGAAATTAGTCAGCAAAGATAGATTTCCCAAACTGAAAGATTTTGCGCTAAAAATGCACTTTATGTTTGGAAGCACGTATGTGCATGACAGCAGCCTACATTTTCTATATACTGTGCTGCAAGCAAGTCAAATACAAAAATCGAGTGGCAGGTGAAACACTGGACAATATTCTCCTACCTGCTAATGGCTACCACTAAAACTGGTATTGATAAAGGAACAATAGTGTCAGAGAAGCCTCGACCACAGGCATCCCACTGATAGAGATTTGAAAAAAATTGGAATTTCTTCCCTAATGCACTCACTTATCTGCCCTATTTCAGTTTTTGAATGTTTGAATCTGTTGTTGGAACAAAAATCTGTTGTTTCATACAGGGTTGCGAACTCCGAGGTAAAATATCCGACTTTCCAAAATTCCCGACTCTGACCTTTCCAAAATTTCTGACTCCTTAACATAAAGATAATGAAATCTGGCTATTAAAATCAAATGGAAATTGTGGTACACAGTAAGAAATCTCTTCAACAAAAGCTTCAAAAGAAATTGTACCATTTCAACAAGAATTCCTTATTTAGGAGTGTGATGTAAAAAATGATCCAACTGTTTCATGTTTGTAAATTGTCCATAGGTCAAAAGCAGTTCGACTACACTGATCTATGGTATCAAATGCTTTTGACCAGGGGTCTCTAAACTTTTTTGTCCGAGGGCCACATACGCTAATAAAAAATATTGTGAGGGCCGGATGTTTTATGCAATGTGATTGATTCAGTATATGTTATATTCTACCAAACCGACAAATTTTTCGTAAACACATTTCGCAGTTTAGTTTTTCAATATTTTTTTCATCATTGACAAAATGGCTTCGCAGGCCGCAGTTTGGGGGCCCTGCTTTTGAAAAATCACAGAAAACAGCACAGGTCGTTAGACCATCTTCAGCACTCTGCAGCAGGCTTTCATCCATGTCATACACTTCCAAGGAAGTAGATATCACACTTCTAAAACTGCACTGATCATTGGAAAACATTTCGTTCTGTTCGATATGTGAGTACAAGCGATTATAGATAAATTTCTCAAAAATTTTATCAATTGGTTGAGAGTAGAGATATTGGTCTGTAATTCATGCATACATCTTTTTGACCACCTTTATGAATTAGGACAATTTCTGCACACTTTAGGCTTTGAGAGTATATTCCCTCTATGCAGAGGTCAAATATTTGCTCTAGAAAGGGTGATAAGACATTCTTACACAACTTTAGAATATGAATAGGAGTACCACTTTGCCTCGTGCTTTTGGATTCAATTAAGCTGTTGATTACAGTAATGACCTCTTCAGTAAAAGTCTCATGTAACACAAATGACAGTTCAGGTCCACTACATACTACAGCGTAAGCACTGATGTTAGGAGGAGGAAATGTGCTTGCTAGCTTCTTTCCAATTGAGACAAAATGATTGTTGAATATACTGGCCATTGCTTAAATGGTTGCGACGCAAGTATAGGTTAGGTTTACAGAATCACAGTTTTTCTGGAGAGGATAGTTCTTTTGCTTTTGAGCTTAAGAGGTTATTAATTAATTTCCACATTTTCTTGGGAGTCAGTTTCACAAGACAAAAACTGTGATTGATAATAGTTTCTTTTGCTTTCCTCCAATAAATGAGTCACCTTGTTTTTGTATTTCTCCTGGGCATTTTGGTTTTTGAATCTAGATTGTACCAGGGCTCTATACAAACTGTTTTTGGTTTTTATTGATGCAAGAAGGCCTGTAGTAATCCATGGTTTGTGTGCCAATTGTTTCTTGGATTTTGTAAGCAGTTTTACAGGGGCTTGCTCTCTGAGGTACTGCTTAAGTAACAGAATGCCCAAGTCTAGGGCTGCACTTGGGGCTTAGTTTGGTCAATTTGGAGTTGCTTCAATGCCTCATGAACTTTAGTTACAAAAGTTTCTGAGTCAAACTTGGAATAGTCAAGCGTAGTATACCTTTTTGACTTCCATTTTTGTAGTGGCCTACATTTATAAAAACAAATACAGGCAGGTGATCAGATAGATCATTTATCAAGATACCTGGGGTAAGTTTCTCAGTTGGAAAATTTGTATATGTATGATCGATGAGAGTACAACTAGTAGGTGTTATCCTAGTTGGGTTAGTAATCAGTTGTAGGCAGCCACAGCTGCTTATATAGTTTCTAATTGGAAGTGTTATTTTGTGGTGGAGTAAGTTAATATATTGACATTACGACCAACAAAAATGGCACCTTTAAGTCACTTGGGTAATGTAGAGTTTCACTAATACTTTCAGTAAAGGCATTAATATTATTGTTAGGGTGTCTGTAAATAACACCAAATATGCATTGCTTTTTATGTGCAGTAACCTCAATCCAAAGACTTACAGAAGAATGTAATGAGTTTGGTATATCTGTTCACAGTCGATAAGATATAGTATCATGAATGTAGACACCTGCTCCCCCAGCATTTGTTACAGAATCAGAATGCAAAAAATTATAGCTCATGATATTGGGTGAGAAAGTAGTGTTATCTTTCATGATCTTGTTCATCTCTGACAACATTGTGGTCTAGCTCATAGGTTCTCAAAGTGCTCCGTACGGAGCCCCAGGGCTCCGCGAGAGAAACCTCGGGGCACCGCGAGCTATCCGTTCTTTTTTTGTTTTTATTTTTAGAAATTTATTGTGGGGCTTCGTAAATTACGGTCCATCTCTTCATGGGCTCCATAACACCAAAAGTTTGAGAACCCCTGGTCTAGCTGATCAATATTTTTGCCTGAACGTCTCATGTTGACATGAAAATAACACGTTTTTGCATTTATTATTGCTGTTCAGGAGATTAAATGAGTTATATCATGATATTCACTTTTGGTTTCTAAGTATTCATCTTCTATCTCAGGTAGGGTTTAATAGTTTATATCTTTACTATTATTTTTACAAAACAAAAACAGTTTTTTCTTACCACTTATCATTTTTAAGAACTGTGGGTTGCTGAAGTTAATCCAATGTGAAAATTTGCTTGCTAATTGTTTATGAACTCGAATGATCAACATTTTTAAGTTTGTTTAAGGTTCTGTCTAAATTATATCAGTATGTAAGGAAACATAATCATACTATCATACTTGTAAAAGTCTATGCACTGGTCACTGAAATGCCCTGCCATCTGATTTTTTAACCTGAAATATTTAAAAGTTGTGCAATGCTGTAACGTTATCTTTATAAAGAGTTTAAAATTGTACACTTGAAGAATACTTTACCAAAAAATGAATAACTTTCATTAGAAAAGTAACTCGATAATCAAATTGTTATTTCTTTACCACCAACTGGAACCTTTGTGTAAATTGTGATCGTAAACTTCATGCTAAAACAAGAAGTGCAGAAACCTTGGAACATGTATCATGTGGAAATAATGTGAAGTTTGTTGTTGTAAACTTAAGATTTGGAATTTAATCTGATCATTAGATTAGACAGTTATGTTGTTAAAGAACTATTAGTTGGAAATTATCAACTGTTTTTGACAGACAGTCCTGCCTAAACTGGAATCTAAGTTAACCAGTTTTGCAATGTTTTCCTCATTTGATTCAACATGCTTTTGCCTGTTCAGCATGCTCAAAGGTCACAAGCTGAAATTGTACTCTGCTTTTCTAGTAAATTATGTTCTTGATGATAAAAGGCAAAAAGCTTGGTATTACCAAATGCATTGGCAAATTTATTTATGCAAACCAGATGACATTGGCATGCTGCTGGAGTTTTTAGTGTATGCACATACATAATATACAAAACTACAAAGCTTGGTTGTAGCATTTGTGCATTGTATGTCTGAATAACCCGATGTATCTAATGCCTCCTAATTTTATCATAGATATACCTGAAGTAAGAAAGCAAGCACTGATTAAGTCATGTTTTTTTACCTAATATGTTGATGGCAATGTTTTCATGTTTGTAGTATCATCGCTAGAACATACAGTTTGTCCTTAGCTGCACGGCCACTATCATCAAATACTGTAGGGGCTAACTGTCTTACCGAGTACTGTGTTTGCCATTTGTGCAGGTGTTGTTTTATGCTGCAGAAATAAAAATGTGTGCTTTGAGAAAAGTTGAAGCATTGGATTTTGTGGAGCCATGGATTTAGTATGCAACCATGTGAAACACATTTTGTAAAATAGCTGAAATGATTGCAGTAGGGTACTCATTGTGTTATTTACAAAAGCAATTCACAGTTAAATTTGACAGTGCAAGTGAATACAAACCCAATTGATTGATGAATGCCACAGCTACAAAGAGCATGCTTTATGTCGCAACATTGCTTTGAAGAAATGCGTTTATATGATAAACTTTTATGGACTTGGTGTCTTTTGCAAAGAATTAGCTTCTCAGATTAGTTTTGACTAACAGGCTTCCAAATTATACAAAGTTAACCACCTTGAGTGCTTTTGCTTGAATTTTTTAAGTCTGTACACTGACATTGCTTTGCGTAATGAAAATCCTAATCACAGTTGTTGGACCTGGTCATGTTTATATAAAAAGTATCATTGTTCGTGAATGTTTTATACACCCCTTTGTTATTTTCAAAACTATTTTTCAGACCTAGTTTGTTTAAAAGTTATTTTACATGCTCTCATCATGAGTGTAAATTTCTTTCCCAATAAGCAAGAGCTTGTTGCTGCTTACAATGATGTTCTCAGTGATGCATCCGACACTGATTGGTAAGTGTTCTAATATTTTGAGAAGTTAAATTGTTATACTAACATAGTAAACTGCTAAATTTAAAGATAGTTTTTATTGGCTGTTGTTTTTACTACAGATTGCTGTAGTTGAATAGACATTAGGCTAAAAGTAATTAGTGATGTAATGTTTTCCCTGAGTTGGAAGAGTGTAAGCAGTGTTCAAGATTGATGCATTCCCACTTAATTGCACTTCAGTTGCTGTTGTTACTACAAACCTCTTTTTTGAACTCTGCTAGCTGCTTGGCATTTTTTCTTTAATGATAAGTTAATGCTATAGCACCTTATGTTTGTTTCAAAAATTCCACTGAGGTTCTCACTTTGAATGTTTAAAATTTTAGGACTGGAGGCAGCTAGTTTTCTAAGTGTCCTATCATATTTCATGCTGTTTTTTTTCAGTCATAGACTGAATCGTTTCTGAAATGACCAAAAAAAAAATTAAGTCATTTTGGTCAGAATGTTTGAAAATATAGGCTAAAACACACTGTTATGGCAAGTTTTAATACAACTGTAAGACAAATGAACGAAATGTTTCAGCGAGAAAAAATGGATCTCACGTGATGGAATATTTATTAAAATTGGGCTTGTTCTAAATCTGTGTGAAATGTATATATAAGTGTTATTAAAGTATGTTTTTTGAAATATGTTTAAGTAGGTAATATTTGGCAACTGGAATATAAAACTATAGTTCCATGAACAACCTGCTGTTTTACATATCAAAACAAAGTGTGTGCATTCCCTGCTTACTCCAAAGTTTTAATGAATGCTGGTTTGTTTGATGTTAAAGCAGGGGTGTAAAAATGTGGTTGCACACTCATGCTGCAGGACCAAAAACTTTGACTGCATGAGCAGGATTTGCAGCAGTGCTTTGTTTATAATTTTAATTGCAATCTTATGGCACAGTTTATATTTTGGGCACAAGTTTATGCTATGCACAAAATTTCATATTCAAATCCATTTTAAAGATTTCAGATTTTTGCAACTTATTCATTATAGAATCCATAAACAGTTTTAGCAAACAAAATAGATTCCATCTTGTCTTGATTCTTCAATCCTTTGCGATTTTCATTGTGTTTTTTTTTAATACAGGGCATCCCCTACAAGTTAAATATGTAAGTTTTCAAAAGTGGAAATAAATGTTTTAATGTATGACGTATGTTGATCTGTGGTCTTTGGGAAGACTCTCCTAAAATGCAAACACATCCTATATACACTGTGACTCCATGTTTATTGGCTGTTGATATATACTAACGTTTGTCATTTATATTCATCAAATCTAAAGAATTTATTCTCAATTGTTATCTATCAAAAACTGCAAAGAACAAAATTTGAAAATCCTTTTGCTCACAGAGTTAAATCTTAAATGTAATTTGTAATATACTTTTTCCTACAATACAGTAAGTATTCATGGTGAGTGATACTTCTGTTAAGTCAAAAATTGCTGTTGTTTTTTTGGGTATATACTGTGTTAATTAACCCCCAGTAGAATTTTATGATACACTAACTATAGTGATCAACAAGGATTAATGTTTTTTCTTTTTAGCAAGGGGTGCAAAACAAGTACAAAGAATGCAAATACTCCTGGGCACTAGAACGCTTTGTGTGAGAATCTCAGCAGTTTATTTTTTCAATTAAAATATAATCAGTGGTGCTTACCAGTTTCAGTGTCAGCATATGCACTCATGTAGAGTGGGGTTTTACGGAACATATAATGGGCTATATACTAATATGAATTTGACTTCTGTCAGATACTAGCTCTAAATATTTTTCGCATGAAAGTTACATATAAAAACTATGAAGAAAAATAGCACATTTAACAATGAAACATGTGTTTGGGCTGTAATTACGAGATGTTTTATGGAACTGGAATAAATATTGTAAACTCCCCAAAACTGACTGGTATCCAGCTAGTTTTCCCATGGAAAACCTCCTGGTACTGAAAGTGTTACGAATAATAGCATTCAAAATTGTCCCAGATGTGTTAAGTGAACTGATGAGATGTGTCCTAGTGTTGTGGCCTGGTCCTGAAAATCATGAGTTATGTAAGGTGTACTATTTTTTTCTCAAATATGTTGTGTTTTTGTATACTATGTATGGTTGCATGAAGTAAGCTGGTTGTGGTGACAGCGCTTTTAATTCAAGCTGGTACTTTTGGAATTATTTAAATAAAGTGATTTTTTAACATGTGTCTGCATTGTTGTTTCATGCAGTGCTGCTAACTCATGCGAGACCCATGCTGTGACCAATAAATAAATTTTTAATTGTGTGAATTTCAGGGCCTTGTTCACATATGCAGGGAATAACAATGACCTTAAAGTTCAAGCTACTGGAGGTAAGAACATGTGGTGTGACTATTAATAAAAACAAGCAATTGTTTTACTTCTTGCATGCACAAAACTGGCAATTTTAGATCGTTTTTTTAAAGCAAAGTTGGGAAATGCAAACATCATCACTAGGTTTGCCAGGAATTGTTTTATAGCTCTTAGTATAAAAATAAATTTTCCTCTTATTGGTAGCTGTAGTTAATCTGTACACTGAACCCCCTGGATCCCAGAGAAGCCCACGGGAGCCAACCAAAATTTTGACGCAGCAACTTTGATTAGCCATAACTCCTAAACGGATCGGGCTAGAAAGCCAGTGAAAACATCCCTAGATCCAGAAAAAGGCATAGAATCAACTGAAAATGACAAAAACATACCTTTACATTTGAAATTTTTGAGAAAAGTCTATGTTTGTGCTTTTGCCACACTAAAACTTTAGCAAAATCCGTAGTAAATGCAAAGAAACGCACTCTGCATCCAGTCTAGCGTTTTCGCGCGCTTTTTTGTGCTTTGCCGAGAGCCGGAATACTCAAACCAGATCGGTTCAAAAAAACTCAATTTGGGCCGTTTCAGGGGGGAAAATTTGGGGTCCAAAAGTGGAACTTGGAAAAATTAACTAGTAGATCACAGTTCTAGGCCTAGAGAACCCTACACAGGTGTTAGTGAGACGTTGAAAGTCTAAAAATGTTCAGGAAGCTGAAGTGAAGCCATAGAGACTTTGGGAAAGCTGTTAGCCTAACAGTTTGGCAAGTTATGGCCAAAAATAGAGCCTGAAAAGTGCTCAGCCACTTAGTGGAGATCCTGCTTTTTTGCTCAAATAAAATTTTCCTGTCAAAATTTTGGCATTAAATTTGGTGGGATGGTGTAAAACACCGAAATACACTTTTTCAGTAAGTTTGGGGGTTTAGTGCATACCGACTGGCAGAAAAGTACCTTGAACCTTGGAATACCCCCGAAATCTGTGGTTTTTGCCCCCTTGGCCCCCCCACCATTACAAGTGTCAACTTTTTTGATCATCATTGCAAAAGTAAGGTCTTCACAAACATTTTTTATGTAGAAAGTTTATTTCCAACGTGTTTGGTTTAGGCTCTGTAGCCTACTGAATGGACACAACATAGGTTCTGTAGCCTATGTGAAAACAGTTTTACCCCTGAAATAACATCACAATGATTGACCCCGACCTATCTCAAAATGTGCGGGGCAGTCTTGCGAATCCGTGGATACCTTCATGACTCTCTAGCCCAATCCTTTCAGACGTTATGGTTGATGATAGCTTCTTGCGCCAAAATTTTGGTGGGCGCGGGACTTTAAGCGCACTTTCACACCTGGGTTAATTCAAGCGGTTCACGAAAAAACAGCTGGATCACATATGGCTTTGCGCGGGAATTTCTCTGGTTCGGTAAGCGCTACAGACCCTGTCAAAAGTTGAAAAGACTCGGCAAGTCTTGTAGTTTGCACTCGAAAAAAAATTTGTGGTGGGGGGTGCGGATTGTTTGTGAGTGACATCATAATTGGAGGACTTTTGGCCTAACTTCACCTGGTCCTGGGCCCAAACCGCTAGATGGTAGTATTTCGCTGAAGTTTTTATTGGAAACTAGGCTACAATCTGAGTCTTTTGACACTTTGGATGACCTGCTGGAGTTTCGGGTTCAAAAGTTATGATCTAAAGTAATAAAAATATTTGACTAATTAGCTAATTGATTAATTTGTTTATTTTAGATCATAACTTTTGACCCAGAAATGCTAGAAAGTCGATCAAAGGCTCAAAAGACTCAGACTCGAGGCTAGTTTCCAATGGAAACTTCAGCGAAATACTTTGGCCTAGCGGTTGGGCCCTAGGTCAGGTAACATGAGCCAAAATGGCCCAAAAACTACTTCACTTATGACGTCACTCACAAAAAATCCGCAACCCCCAACCAAAAAATGTTTTTTGAGTGCGGACTAGATGACTGGCCAATCCGTTTGAGCCCTTGAACAGCTCTCTAGCACAATCGGCGGAGGAGCTATGGCGTTGGTAAGGCAACTGACAACTGTTGGTTTTAGGCTGATTTCAAAGTACGAATATATTGCACCCCGGCTCTCAAAGTGTTAATAATCGTAAAGCTCTAATATTTAATGAATGCATTAGAAGCTGAATTTTGAGAAGCCATTTCAGGAAAGTGCTCAGTAATTTTACTACACTCATGTAGTAGTTGACGTCAGTCAGTCATGTGGGAAATTCACATATCCAAGCATGTATGTCAGGTTTGATACTTGCTTTGTTGAAATAAAATACCTCAATTGAAATATTGTGATCAGGTGAAGACAAATGCCCCCTGAGCTTATAATTTACAGTATGTGAACATGCTTTTGGTTTGGTGGTTACATTTGTTCACATAAATGATAAAACCTAGCTTTGTGAAAGTCACACAGTTGGCCTTGTCTTGCTGGTAGAAAGTTCAGGGTCAAATGCTGTTTTGTTGTGGTACAAATTCAATTTGATTTCTGCATTAAGTCTTGTTTATTTCCTGGCAACTTTATATTTGATGTGTATAATTGTATCGCTTTTGCTCCCAATGGAGTGAGCAAATTAGTCTGAAGTGCTGCATATTCTTTAAACATTCTAAACATGTTTACATTATCTTCTTGCCCAGTGTGCCATTTTTGTGGGATATCAAAAGTTTTATTAATGAATTTAATGATTGCAGTCATAACCTCAGCTTTGTTATGTGTTTTTGTAGCATTTATCAAATTGTTTGAAAACTGAATATTGTATTCTGATCCACTTAGGTTGTACCTTCTCTTGTGCAAGTAGTAGTTGTGTTTCAATTGCAGATGGTGGACTTGAGGAACTCGAAGACGAATTCAACAGTGGCAAAATGATGTACGCATTTGTACGTGTAAACGATCCAAACACAAATTTAAAGAAGTTTATTGTAATTGTTTGGGTAAGTAATAAGTATTGCTTTCCTCAGTAAGCTGCAGAACTTAATCATTCTCACATCTACTATTCGATCTCTTAGCAAGGTGAGGGTGTACCTGCCACTAGAAAAGGTTCCTGTGCAAACCATGTGAAAGACATAACAAGATTTTTTAAGGTACTTGTGTTTGCTTACTTTTGGTCAAGGTAGCATGAATATGATTAAACTTGAGTGTGCCATGAGAAATTACATTCTTCTTAGGGTAGTCATATGACCATATATGGTCGCAATGATGATGATGTTACACCTGAAGAGATCATGCGACAAGTCACAAAATCCACGTCAAACTTCACATATGTTGCACCTAAGGAAATGGACAGCGCGCCAGCTCCGGTGGTGAGTGGCTAAGGTTGTTGATGCATGATGCAAGTTGATAGATAAATATTTCTTCGAAACAGATAGGTTTCTAAAAACTTTTTTGAACTGTTTGTCATTTGAAACAAAGCCTTAGTTGATGCTTTTCTGTGCTGATGCTTAATATGGGCTAGACATTTCACATTTCTTTATTAGTGTACAAGCATAATGATTAGTTTTGTTGGAAAGTGCGTATCAGTAAAAGTAACTGTGCGTTCAGTAGAGTTTAAAGGGTAAGAATTTTTTAGGATGATACAGATTTTTTTAGCTTTCACTGCTGGTAACCAATGTTCATAGATATATTTTTGCATTGCTCAAACCAGTATTAAAAGACATTACAATGCATATTAATCAACTCGCAAGAAAATGGGAGTAAATCACACCGGACGAAACACACGGAAATCTAGGCATCTTTACATTTTTCCAAAAGAATGGTTTGACAATCAACATCTTGCAATTGCAAGCTGTAATTCAGGAAGCACTGTTTGTGAGCAATGTGTTCTTGCAATGAACATCATTTGTCGTCATAAACAAACCCAGCAGTGCTGAAAATTCGTTCAGTGGGTGCTGAGGTTGGAGGTGATAATAGTGCGAAATGTTGCCGATACGATTCAGCGGCGTCAGTATCTTATCGGTCTATATACATCGGCATAACGATATATCTGCCGAGCTCATCATTAAGCGTCACGTTGTTTGGAGCTGTGCTCAAAATATTGTTCAACTGGAAACTACTTATCTAGAAGTAAAGCAGGTTTAGATGAGATAGTCAAAACTGCTGCCATTTTTCATCTCTACAAATGTTTGTTTTTAGTTGATGTAATTCTGATATCTTCTGCACTTATAGCCAATCTAGGTAGTGTGGTTTTACTTCTTCAAGAATAAGCGTGTGATGTCGAATAACCAACAAACTCTGTTTTAGGAATTTAGAATACATTTACTAGGGAAGTGTGTGGGCAAGGTATGGTGGTTTTGCTGTAAGAGATTACAACAATAAATCTGTTTCGATTCTGATTGAAAGTTCGTTTCCGTTTAGAAGTCAATTTGTTCTAAACCATGTGTTTTGTGTGATACGATCTTACTACATTCTACTCCATCAGCTGTGTACCAGTGACAGTGTTATCCTAACTGATATTTTTTGCCAAGGGTGATATTCATACACGGTTCTGGAAAGGGTAGCTATAAAATGCATGCTCTTCATTCGAAGCAATGATCTTTTGCAAACGGTTCTTTTGATTTGCCATTCAAAATTTCGTATTGTAATAAATCAGTGATCATTCAAAATGCTACATATCGATAGGGAGCAATCAATTCTATCTGTTCATCAAATGCTGATGTAATATGAATAGACTGGTATGTAGGCGTAAATGAATAAACATGCGTTGCCACCTAAAGTCCTGAACTTGTCACGAGTGTTTTTGTTTTGCTTCTCTTTTCACCTTTTTGTTTATGATTTCATGGAAATGTCAAGTGTATGATTTTTTAAAACTAATTGCATTCAAATCATAATTTTTGTTGAACTTCGACAGCGAAATATCGGCACATTTCGACGATTAATAGGTGTTGTTAAGCAGTGTTTGCGTGGATACATCTTGAACATGGACGGATTAATGTTTTGATTGCATGATATTGTTTACACCGATGGTTTGTTTCTTCTTTAGAACAGTAAACGAGAGATCGTCTTTTCAAAGTTTTATTATGCGTGCTTGCTTACGTTTTTGTTCAGTTACAATCTTAAAATTGTGAACTGCTTGTTTTTTAAGTTGTTTTTCTTTTTTATTTATTTACGTTGCAACAATCAATCTTTCTCTGACAAGTAAAAAACTTGCATGCATGCAGGGTTCTGTTTATAAGCGCGTCAATCCAGAACGGGAGATTAAGTCTGTTCGCAGCGACGAGTTTTGGGTAAAACTGCAGGTAATTTCTAACCGATTGTATGTTTTATAATGTTGTGGTTGTTTGGGGCTGCAAAATGCAAGTCGGTTTGGAGGAGGACGTACATCAAGTTTGTCGCACTGGCAATGGACTTGCTGAGTTAATTCTGCTTAGCGTGGTTGGGAATCGTTCAGTCACTCGACTGTTGCTGCCGCCCTTTGTCTTTTCACTGACAGCTTGATGAAAGACGTGGCTGCTGCCACACTAAATACTTGAAAGAAACAATCGTTGGCTGATTTGGTCAAGATCCTGCTGAACAGCTTGCCCAAATTTTTCAAAACTTGTTTGATCTTAAAGTTTGTACGGTTCCGAAAAATGTATGTTAGTGCTTGGCTATACCAGTCGCTGTCTGAGTGTCATCGAATAATTATTAAAAACATCATGAAATCTCTAAAGTTGTTGCTCCTTTTCCATGTCGATCGCTTTTGCCCGGTCTATTTGCGACGGCCATGTGTCACTGGGGTAGTATTTCTGAAACCCCGAAAATGTATTGATGCAAATGTGAAAGAGGCTGAAGGTTACCTTTAAACCTGCTTATGGATAAAAAAATGGGTAGGTAGTGTTTCTATAAAGCTTTCTTGAATTTCTGTTTTACGATAAAATATTAAAACTGCGCTCAGAGTGCCGACAGTACCTTGTTTGTATTTCGATTTTGTGTACTTTTTTTTATGAAATGTCCTGTGTGATTTCGAATGACTTAAAACGAATGCAGTTTTCCAATGTTTCATTGCAAAATGAATTTTGAATTTTTTTCTTTTTACCTGATTTGTCGGTATTTTTTTAATCGGTTGTTGATAGACAAATTTTTTCGTTTGAAATTGCACGGCTGTTGCGATGCTTGCTGTCTGTGTTAGAAGTAGTGAAATTTAAGCAAAGCGCGTTACTGTCCAGTGCCAGCGCAAGTTTTATGCAAACGTTACCTCGCTTTGCGTTTTGGTTACGCTGACAGAAAGAAGAAGAGCAACGAAAGGCAGAGGATAAAAGGAAACGAATGGAAATAAAGAAGCAAGAAGCTCTTGACGTTAAGGAGCGTGAGAAAAAGTGAGTGTGACGTAGTTGCTCCACGTTGTGGATTGGTCGGCTAACTGCTGTGTGTGGAAATGTTCGTGGGTGGTGACAGCAGCAGTGCTACATCCTATTATTATCTCAGACTGGAATGAAGGAACCACTTCAGTGCAGTAATTTTCTACAACTGTCACAACTTTGCCATGGTATTTCTTCTCTGTACGCTCTGATTTTAGCACGGATGTTGAAAGATGTTTTGTTAAAAAAGAAAAAAATGTTCATTTTTCGAAGTAGGGCACAGCGTCCATGGCTGCATTGTGATAGTTTTGCGTGTGGCCTTGCACGAATGTATCTTTGTTGTTACAGGGCCTAAAAGCTATGAAAGTTTGCAGTAATTGTTAACAAGGTGTTTTTTTACATGAAACCATATGAGTTTGCCTTTGCGCTGTTGTTGCGTTTGCTGTCGGCCGCTCTTTACTGTTTGTTTTACCAGTCGGCATACCGTATTACCTGGTTCCGGATGCGAAACATTGATCAAAGAATGTGCAAAAAAAGAAGAAACTAGAGTGCGTAAAGTACAAACTGTTGACCCCAAAATTGAAACCAGTACGTTTTAACATGCGAAATCAGTTACACAGAAATAGGGTTTGCTGAGCGATTCGATCACTTACCCACGCAACTGGTGATTTGCAGCTTGTTTTGCGTAACCTCGGCCGTTTACCGTTCGGGGTTTCAGTCGATTTAACTCATGCAAAGATCAGTGGTGTTTGTTGGTACCTGGAGTGTCTGTTGCGCCGGTCTAGTTTTTTGAATACCGGGATATTCTCGCATATAAGCCGACTTTAAAACTCAACAAAAATTTATCAAATTAGGGGTCGGCTCATACGTGCATACATCTGATCTCACACAAACCAATTGACATTACGCCACTTCTCTGATCACCGATATTACCATTCAGTCATACTTACAGCCGGAAAACTTAAGAAGGCACTAAATAACGTTAATTCCGACGAACACAGCTCAATTTTAATATTAATTTTAGCTGTTCAAACAAAATGCAACATAATCACGTCTGATTAAGCACATTGTGTTTACTCTGGGCGCCGCCATTTTGTTTTTTTGTTATTAGCCCAAACAACACGCCATGGTATTTTGGGGGTCGGCTTATATGCGAGTATTTCCAAAATTCTTCATTTTGTGGCAGTTATTTAAGGGTCGGCTTATATGCGAGTATACGGTACTTGATTAGTTTAACAACTTGCCGCCGTGGAACTTACCAGCGTTAAGAAAAGTGTATGTGTAATCAGGGTTTTTGAAGGAAAATGTGAGGTACCCGGTATGGATCTGTAGGGACCCAATTTTCTCTGATTCTAGGCACCCAATGATAATTTCCTCTGATTCTAGGCACCCAATGATAATTTCCTCTGATTCTAGGGACCCGATTTTCAATATTAGGGATCCGAACCGGGTTCCTAAAACACCTTAAAAAAAACTTGGTGTAATGTATGCTTCCATTGGCGTACAGCATTGGGGGCAAAATTTTCGATTAGCCCGAATTTTTACGCCACAAAAATACAACCTTCAGTAGGAAAATTTTGCAGGGCGATGCTTCTGCTTAAGCAAATTGCCCAAATATATCGGATATAGTTTTACCCGATTTTTTAAAAATTTTGCCCGAATCCAGGGAGACATCCCCTGCCCCGCCTCGCACGCCTATGTTCTCGTTGTTTTTAGCGTAACCTGTTCGTCAGCATGCAATGCGCCGCTGAATTACTCTAACGGTGGCCAATTGAGTTCCACGTGCCTGCAGGTCAGAAGAAACACGCAATAAGCTTGTGAAGCAGAGAGAGGAGGAGATCCGTCAAAAAATGCAAGCTCAAAAACTGGCTGACGACAACAGGGAAACCAGGGAGAAGGAGAAAAAGGCTTGGGTGATTATGAGACCGCTGAAAAGCTATTCAGTTTTTTGCCTTGCAGCTCGTGTGTGATTTGCAGTGTCATGACTGATCGGTCAATGTGATTGTTTTGCATCGGAGTTTGTTTTCATTTTCAAAGTAATGCACTCGTAATCGTTGCCAACAGATAATAATGATTTCCTGGTGCGTTGGTTGCTTCCAATCGAGATTCTCGTGGGTGGATGCTCCGGAAGCATCAAGCTTCTGAAGACAACCTTTGTTAAGACAACCCGAACATCTATGTGAGCTTGTCCTGACTGACTGCGTTGATTGCAGCAGTACAGGACCTCATTCATATTTGCTGACATTTTGGCGCCGTTTTCCCGCTGGCAGTTAAATCCCACTGTCTAAAACCACGTTCTGTAACCGTCAGCAGTTCCAATGTAGACACACTTTTTGTATGTTCAAAACGTCCGTCCTTAGCACGATCAGTTTCGGTCGTGTTGTTGTGTTGTCGGCTTACTGTCCGCAGTGATGCGTTGAGAGTTTTCCCGCAAACTTTACAGACGCTGCCCGCAGTCTTTAATTGTTTCCCTTTCCCACTTCGGTTGCAAAGCGTCTGAATGTACCTTCGCATAATGAGGGTTGTTTTATGCTCTGCGTGTGGCGCCCAACGCGTCTTCCGATTCCGAATCACGAAATACCCTCCAAAGAATTTAATTTTCTATGCAACCGCTGAATCGGCAAAAACCACTTGTCATCCCAGTCATATCAGAGTAAATTATAAGTGCTATTAAACACATCGCGCGACTTTTCATCCCGAGATTCGCCCCATTCAGGAAGCAGCGGAGAGGGACCGCGAAGCTGACCTGCAGCAACTGCGACGGGTGAGGCGATCGCAGTCAATCGAGCACGCCCAGGTTCGCTCTGTGGTTTTGCAATTATTTGCAGTGTTGTTTGTTTGACATGCGTCGAATTCGAACCATGTGCAATTGCACACTGTCGGTCACCTGGAACTCTTTTGTGTTTACATTCAAGCAACGCCGTGATTATGCATCGTAGTCTTGATTGTTTCTTATGATGCAAAAAATCATTTGATTGTGTTTGAGCGTGTGAAGCGAATCCGATGATCATGTGATTGAATCATATGAACCAAGCAATCAGAATCGCGTTTTCACACACGTTCTCTAATGACTTCAGTGCGATAAATTTCAGTGTATTTGGTTCCAGTGCATGAACCCTTTTTAAAAATTCATTATTCATCCAAATCAACGTTCATTTTTCTACTCGATGATTTTCGTGAAAAAGGTTCTTTTTTTGTGATTTTATCACTGTATGCTGAAAGAATTCCTTTCCTGTTATATCGCAGTATTTATTCTTTTATTGGATGCGTTTCAACGATCGAGCTCGGTTCGCAAGATCCAACATCGGCATCTGTGACTCGTAGCTTGTTTGCATTCGTTCTGCTTTCTTCGCAGCTTATTTACTTTTTTCATATGCTGCGCGAACTGCGCGCATGTCTAGGAGGCGCAACACATGATCAGTCAACGGTCGACGAATCCGAAAGCGATGTGGGCGCAACGTGAACGCGAGGCCAACGCACCACCGCCAGTGAGGTAAACGTTAGTTAGTTGGCTGTTCAGGGCAAAGCTTACAAATGCAAAGGAGCGGTAAATGAAGCGCTGTGTGCAGAAAAACGACCAAAATAATTTGCGTGTTTTTTTGATATTTCATAGAAATTGAGGAATTGTGCAAAAAGTATAATTTTTAAGTTTGCCAATTGTCTTAGTCCCCTTGAAGTCAGCACGTGTCGTCATTGCGTGCTTCATTTTTGCCTTGCTTTCAATCGAATACTGAAAAAGTTATAATAACTGTGACACCCAAGTACTTCCATTTCACTGAGACTTTACTTCATAATCCGTTGCCGGTTCGTGAAGTCGCTGTAGGGGTTTTTATTAAAAAATGATGTCAAGTGACCTCAATATATAAAGTCGCCGCAAAGCTTTTGCTCAGCTTGGTGCACAAAAAACAGAAGTGTTGAACAACCTCATGACAAAAACAACAGCAAAGAAAATGAAAGCAACACCGTGGACGTTTCAGCAAACGCTTCTACCATCATCAGTACGGAGAAATACAAACTGAAGTTAGCCCGCGTTTGCTCAACGATCGTGATCTCGTGTCTGCGACGGCATTGCTTTCGCTTTTTAATACGATTTTATTGTGTTTTTAAGTTACGCTTACTGCAATGCGTGCCAGAGCACACCTCTTAACGTTCTTTTCAGTGTAAATGCTCGCCAATGGCTGCCGTACCAAACAACTTACCAAGCTGTCTTGATCACGTGATACATGCGTTGGACTTGTCGCGCTTGAGCGATCACCACCGCTGGTGAATCACACATCACACTGGCGAACCTGCGCAGATTGCCATCGCATGCAAAATTATGCTGTCGCTCCGCTAGCCGTTTGATGGATTCATGATTTTCTCCGCGTACGAAAGATGATCTTTGTATAAAAGCGATTTGTGCGTAGCAGTCAGAAATATCACCGGGCCAGTGTTAAACGTTGCGTGAGCTAGCGGCGATAATGACCTGAACTTGTTTTTTTTTCGCTGAAACATTTCGGTCATTTGTCCGAAATTGCTGAAAAACTATCTGTCATCCTTCGTTTTTGGACATTTTTTGACCGAATTGACTTTGGTCATTTCAAAACAAATTTGGTCAATAACCGACAAATTACCGATAAAAAACAGGGAATTTTGAATCCACTTTGCATCAATTTCAACAGATCGTACAGTTCGAGCGGTTCGCGCACGTCGAGCATCAGTGAGCAACCCGAGCCGGTCGGTCGTCATGACTACGACCAGCGGCCGCCGGCGAGAACCGAACCGGAACGTCCTCCGGAGCGCCCGTCTGCCTATGAAAGCAAACCGGCTTATCAACCTGAGCCCACGTACGAGCCCGAACCCGTTTATCAACCTGAACCTGAACCTGAACCCGAACCCACTTATCAACCTGAGCCCACGTACGAGCCCGAACCCGTTTATCAACCCGAACCTGAACCAACATATCCGGCGGAACCAGAATACCAGCAAGAGCCAGCGTACCATCAAGCTGATGAGCCCGCTCCTGGTAGCTACCAATACGATGCCAACGCCTACGAAGGTCTGAGAGTAATGAGTCATACCATTGAGTCCTGTGGGTTGGTGTTAGACTGATGTAAGGTTCTGGCAAGCGAAACTTTGCTGCGAATGTTTGGCCCTCATTTATTAACTAATTACCATTTTGCCTGCTTACCCGCTCCAACGTGCTGGAACTAGGTTGCTACTGCTGCAATCGTGACCGGATGTTTCTGACCTTGTTCCTTTTATTAATCCTTTCAGATCATCAAGACAACCAGTACCAGACTGACGAACGTGAGTGCGCTGTGTGAACTGTTTCGTCACAACTGTGAAAACGGCAGTTTGGAACGCGCATAGCTTCTGAAGAAGAAAATACAAAAACGATTGTACCGACAAACCTCAGCTACTGACCGTTTGGGTTTATTGCTTCGTCAATTTATGATAACCTTGGCTTCGCGTCAGTTTCTGAGGTTGTGTTAGAGCTGAAGTCCTGATTGCTTGCATGTGCCAAACTGAGTTACAAACCTAGCATTGACACGAGCCTTGCGGTCAGTATTAACTACTTGGTGCTGATTTTGCAGATGCATACGCGACCACCGGCGAAAATCAGAGCGTGTGCGCAAGAGCGCTATACGATTACCAAGCAGGTGGGTTTTGCTCTGTGGCTCGTTCACGCGACAGTAGACAGTACCGTTCAGAGAGGCTTTCTTGGGCTTGGTAATTCCCTGAACGTCATCGTGAGTTTCGTTCAGAAACGAAGCAGGAACTCGGCGAGGATCGCAGTTGGACTGGCCTCGCACACAGCATTGCGTCATCGTGGAACGTGATTTGTCAATCCGGTCGTGGTTGCTTTTGGTCCGCTTCGGTCGGTGGAAGCTTTGATTCGCAATTTATTTGCTCAGCAAACATTAGAGCATGTCCCGATCGCGGTAGAGAAGTTGTTCATATCGAAAGTAATTCGAAGTTGCCCGACGCAACGTGACCGCCCAGCACCGCCAGGCGAAGTGACAGTGCACCAGGGCTCCCGTTGTTTTGGTTCGAAACGTGTTGAGCTGCATTTGCGGCACTTGTGACCTGAACCGGTGTTCGATTGCGGATATCGTGTGCCGGATCTTCCGGTGACCCTTGCTGTCTCAAATGACTCTACTTCTCATTGCGCGATTGTGTGATGCAGACCGTTTTCTAGCAAACAAATCTCCGCGCCGTTACCGTTTTCTTGCACTGTGTGGTTTCTTGATGAGCATATGACCTCTTCTGTCTCAGCAATGACCCTGCAAGAATTGGTCACCTTAGAAACGGTGTAATTGTTTCTGGGCCAATTTACAACTTCTTCGCCTCCGTGGGGGGTTTCAAATCGCGACCTTTGCACCCCACGCTCGAAACTGATCAAATGAAGCGCTTACAATCATTGCACCACACTATTCATTCAGTAATTTCCCCTTTTTTGTGAAAGGACCCTTATTTTCTGCCCATCTGTTTGCAGAGGAAGAGGGCGAGTTAACTTTTGACCCCGATGACATCATCGTCGACATTGAGCAGATCGACGAGGGCTGGTGGCGCGGCGTTCTGCAAAAAGACGGGAGCTACGGTCTCTTTCCAGCCAATTACGTCGAACTACTGTGAGCGAGCGAGCGAGCGGGCGGGCGATGCGCATGTTTGCAGTCAACGTCAATCTATACAAGCATCATGTACATCGACGGTCGTTTTTCTGCNTCTGTAACCCACCTCTGTATTATCCAAACGCGACTACCTGCTTCTCTGCCACTCCTCCCGAGAACGGCGGTTCTGCCGCGCGATTCTCCGCAGAACAAGTCAAATCAGCTTTTCGAGCAACTTTGACACTCTCAAGTGAAACGTAACCATTCCGCGCTTATATGCATGTCGCGTCCGTGTTTTGCGGCTTTTGCTGCGTGTCGTTATTGTTTTATGGTCTATTTTATTGTTTTTAAGAGCTGATGAGATGAAGTTATTATTTTCTCACGTCCTGCATGTGTTCGCTCCGTACCTTCAAATTTTTAAATCAAAATCTTGTCTGAGCGTCGCTCTCAAGTGACATGGACCTATTTCGATTCGGCTAAACATGTTTTACTGTCGTTGCCCAACTCACTGCCGATCTCACATTTAAATCGCTTTTCTCCTCCCCAGGACCGACCAAAGTTCTATTCTCTGGCAGATGATATTCCAGTGTTGTCACACACTCGTGCTTCAGCGAAGGTGTTCGCTTTTCAGCAAAACTTTTCGAACGCTTTTCTCGCCTGTAAATAACACGCACGAGGTCCTGACGCGAAACCACAAGCAAGTGCATCGTTCTTTTGCGCGTCTTGTCAGCGTAGCGCTCTGTTCCTGCGCGGGCGCCGCTATTGTCAACCGGGTCGGTCGTCGCCGTTATTGCACTTCGTCGCCACCGCTGTCATATTGTTTGCAGTTGATGAATGATTTCGAACGCTGCCTTGTTCAAGAGAAGCAACAGTCGCTTTTGTCACCGGAGCTTTTAAATTAGATGGCTAGTTGAAGAGCGCGTAGAAATAAGGCGGAAGTACAGACGATGAGGTTAAAGTGAAGCAAAGATGAAGAAAATCGGCAACTTGCTGTGGATGCTTAGACTTTTTATTTTCACCTTCACGGACCTGTGGCTTGACCTGTGCTTTGGAAAAAGGCAACGTGGTATGCAAAAAAGAATTTTAAGAAAAATGTGATGTTCAGTCGCAGCGGTAGCGGAACGAATGTTGTGGCCAGTGGGGGTCCGATCTCAGTGTACCACTTGCATCATCACAGACTGTGTGACGTCATCGGCAATAAGTCACCCTCGGTCCTCTGGACGATGAAATAATCGAATGACTGCTCAACATCTGCCCCGAGATCTAGTGCAGACTAGCAGTGAATAAGAACTCGCTCAAACGATCAAGTCAACCTTGGAATGATATTTTTGCACAATTTCCAGAAAGATTGAAATGCGAAGAAAACCGCACCTGTACTCGTGATTTTATCGTAGATATCTTCATATATTTTGTCCGTAGGCAACCACCATCTAAAGATACATGGTTGCCATGGTTACATCCATTCGTATGATTTTGTATCTTTAAGACTCCGGGTGCCAACCCTTACTGCGTACACGAATGTCTGGAGCAGAGCTTCCAAATTTTTTTGTTAGAGGGCCACAAAAGGTATAAGAGGGCCAAGGGCCGGACAATGTGATTGTTTAGGGATATTATACATTTTACGAAATCAACAAATCTTTTGTTAAGTATGTTTTTTTCATTCTTGACAAATGTGTTTGCAACCGGATGAGATGGCTTCACGGGCCGTAGTTTGGAGATCCTCTTCTAGGGCAGTGGCGCAGCCAACCCAAAAAGTTGGGTGGGCCAAATCGTTCCACTTTAAATGAGCAACAGTATTTTGTTTGAGACACCGCCTCTCAAAGCACAGAATGTCAAGATTTGCTAAAAATTTAGGGGCTTGGCCACCCATGGTTGGGCCAATGTTCTAGGGCAGTGTTTATGAATTTTTTTGACCCCAGGATCCCTGTTGCATGAGCGCTGAAAGAAAACACTGCCAATCATTGAGGTCTCAAGAGTATCACTGTGGACTCAGTCCCGTCGCCACGGGGGGCTTTGGTGGGATTAGTCCCCCCAAACGGAAATATGAAACACTGCAAACCATTGGAGTTTTAATCAAATTTTCAATATCAAGCCCCCCTAGTGAAGACTTCCTGGCGAAGGTTCTGTGTGTACCCCGTTAAGAACCATTGATCTATAAGCTTCCATTTTTGCGAGCAGACAGTTCATTAATTTGTCACAGAATTTTTCAGCTATGTGCGGTATAACCTCGCAGGTTGAGATGAAAATGTCTTGCCTTATCGACAACATCACGCACTGAGAAAGTGTTGAATATGATGTACAGTAGAACTCGTCTATTTCGTCGGTCCCGGCAGAATCCCTCACTTTTGTGTACATTTATGTTCGTCACCTCTTGCTGTCCCTAGAAGCGTTTTGTTCGTCATTTGCAGTTTCGCTGTAGATGTCTAAGCAGCTGGTACTGTACGTGTGGGAATTCAAACAAATTAAGGATCTTTATCTGAGAATTGTTGCACCTCGCAATTTGTTTATCGAATTTATACAC
>JGI24159J19872_10001049_pt1 | contig 28950 bp, 14 predicted proteins | sample Ectturendosymbi4_FD_19872 | JGI IMG/M metagenome (IMG submission 19872)
TCTGACTCCTGTTTGGAAATTTGTTGAAGCTGAACTTCCTTCTGAACCTTGCTTGAACAATCTGGAAAGACTTCGTTTCGTAATGTCTTTACACAAAAGATGTTCTGCTCCATCGACCAAGGCATCATTAGACTATTTTTTGCTTAATACATAGAAAGGTTAACTATTTCCCTATGAAAATCTGGAAATAGAAAAATGAATAAGGTCATCGATGAAAGTTTTAGAAGCTGCCGCTTTGTTTCAACAACTGTGAAATACCCTGTACTCTCTTGCAGGAGAAATCGGCGTTTGTGTCACGGGAAAAAAATGCTTCCAGTGCCCATGCAAATACCTTTTGCACCGACCAAGGGCAGGCTGGTTTGTGTGGATGTGATTCTCGTCAGTACCTCCTGGTTTTAAGTTTATTGCTGCTTTGTGGCGTGTGAAGCGAGATGTTACTACATAATTTCTTTCGGCTTTGAAAACCTTCATTTTGAAAAATGCTCATCAAACAGCTTTATTGTTTATTTACATGTTTGGCAAGTTATGACCAAAAAATCGATAATAAATTAATGAATTCCCTAGGGGCTTAATTAATCAGTTTTGTTGTTTTTAGGTCATAACGTGCTAATCACAAACGCTAGCAGGTCAATCAAGGCTCTAAAGATGCAGATTTTCGCCAATTTTTTTTGAAAAAAGAAACAAAAAAGTGATCCTTGCGTTTGGGGCCCAGCGGCCGATGACGTCATCCAAAAACCCTACACCTACCCCAATTACGACGTCATCAAAAAAAGTTCAAATCCAAAACTTCCCAATTTTTTATGTGAAAATACAAGACTTTCCTCATCTTTAGAGGATTTGAACAGCTCTCTAGCTCAGTGTTTCCCAGCCGGGGCGCACCCTCACCCTAGGGTGCCATTCACAATACTCAGGGGCGCTGCGAGCTAATACGTTTTTCGTTATATCATTAAAAATACATTTTCAAAATGGCATCAAACCTCAAAGCAATTTCTGTGGGTTTGCCACTGGGTGCCGCAAATTATATTTATCCTTTGTAGGGTGCAGCAAGCCTCAAAAGGTTGGGAAACGCTAGCTCAATCACATGGAGAGTTATGGACAAATATGTTAACGCCAGTTTGCTTCAAAATTTTGGCGATCGCGGGACAGCTGCTTTCTTTTCCTACTGTACATACTGAGCTAATATTATAGTAATTGTGGTCCAGGAATGTTCTGTTTGTTTCAATCCCCAAAGCAGTGCCTTTTACGAAAGGTACAATCGTGCAACTGCAATATTCCAACTTTATCAAAATATTGAAAAACAGCATATGCGAAAAATGTACGATATTCATTTTAGTTAATTGCACCCCCAAACGAAGTTCAGCATATGTTTCATAGCTTTACGATCAATGCGCGAGTCAAAAAAAGAAAACAGCTCTGAAGCTCTGCAAGCCACCAGTAGCTGTCGCAGCATAGTCACTCATAATTGTTATTCTCTAGCGCCTGATGTACCCCTTGAAATGTGAAAATAGACCCCCGGTTGGAAGCCACTGGCCAAGAAGAAAACTAAAATTCATCCACACTGTTTTTGTGGAAACATCTACTGAATCAAGCGGTCGTTTCATGAATCAACGAGCTTTTCTTCCGGATTGCTCACTTACTTGCTTCCAAATGGATTAATTACCAACTCACAGTTGTATGCAGCAAACTGTGCGAAGTAATTTTGAAATGCCAGCTGCAGTTCAGTCAACGTGATTTCCTTTTCCAACATCGCGAAGCCAGGGCCGCAACCAGATGATATTTTCTGGGGAGCGCAAAGTAATTACAACGTGTTATTTTACCTAACAACTAAAGTTTTTGATGTTTTCATGACTTTTTTTATAATTTCGGGGAGTGGAATTGCTTTGCTGCTCCCCTCCTACCTGTGGTCCGGCAATCGTGAAGCACAGTCGGATAGCCCACACTGTACTGGTAAGGATAATACAAGTTATATTACTACTGCAGTGGCACATCGTAGCAATTTTTCCCGTAGAAGTTCACCATGTTGAAAGCCCACTGGTAGTTTAGTGTTAGGTCTGCAAGCTAGAAAACTTCAACACAACACAAAAAAACGTACGAATTTTTCAGCAATTTTACATACGTAAGAGCGGTTTCTTGTACAAGTACAGGCTGTTGACGGAAGTACCTCTTCACCGTATAACCCACAGACCGGATTGTGGGATTTGATTTTCGCGCCACTATTATACACACTGTGAAAGTTACCAAAGACTGAGGTTACAAATGTTATGCATTATGCATGTGTGAAAACTAGCATAAACTGCAAATACGAAATGCAATTGCAAGTCCAGGAATGCAACCGAGAAAAAATAAACAAAAAGCGACCTCTCAATGCTCTCATCATCTTAAACGGGTCTTAAGGGGAAATGTTTCTCCGCATGAAGAAAGTGTTTCTCAACTAACTGCAACGATCCCGTTTTTCAAACAGTGCTCTTCAGCCGAGTAACAGCATGTTTTGTACTGATCAAGAACGCTGCTTAGTTGAGTTTTTCCAATTTTCCAACGGACTGTCTTTTGAGCAGAGGCTGAAGGAGTCAACGTGACGGCCATAGTTTTATGGACCTTGGCCGGCCTGTGTGTTTTCAGCGCATTGATAATTGCCATCGTTTGTTGCAAGCACGGCAAGAAGAAAAAGCAAAGCGACGGACGTGGGCTTTACAAACCAGGTACGTTCGGTTGCTTTTTTTGTCAAGACGACGAACGATGCTACTTTTTTGCTGAGGCAGCTTGTATTTTATAAATAACCTCTGGTATATGTGTATGCATCGAAATCCGACTTTTTTGTTACTTGGAGGGCGGGCAGTGACCGAACTATATCTTAAAGTCGCCTTGCCATAGGACCTTAGTTAGCTGGGCGAAACAGACGATTGACACCGAAAACTTTATTAGTAAGAACCTCAAATGCACTGGGCTCAATTTATAAGTTTGTTGCTTCGACATTTTAAATTAAAATCTTGTCGCAAAAATAGTTTCATTTAGTTGCGACTTTTCTGTGTGACGTCTTTGCCAGGTGCAAAAGAAACTCCGCGCAGAGCTGCATATGATTGCATTCCCTGACGTTCCCTGTATTCCAGGAATTTTGCATTCCTTGTAATTATGTATTCCAGGAACCGCAGCGTGAGAAGCGCGTCGCCAAAATCATCGCAAGGGGTGATTTTTACAGAAGCATGCAGGAGCCGACGCTCCTGCAGCTGAAGCCCAGAGCTTCGAAGAAATTGCTGGATGTGATTTAACTCTAATTATTTTTGCGCTCTGGAATCGCCAATAATTCGACAAAAAATAATTTCTCATATGTTTTCTCGCAAGGTGTTTGACGGTGCACGCCATCGTTCCCACGTGTGTGTGTGTTTCCTTAGCTCTTCATTGAATTCGATAGCTGTATTAAGAATAAGTGAGATTTCGCATTGCGAACATTGGCTTAGAAGAAAATGATGTCCTTGCGTTCTTAAGTCGAGGGCGATAGCTCTTGCCCGAAGGTGAAAGGTTGTTCACGGAATCGCTTTGCACCGCACAAAATGTAACTTCTGAGCACACCAGGCTCTGAAATCACGGATATGTAGGTTGCCCACGGACAACATGGCGGACGGCAAAAATTCCTCCACGGGAGGCGGCATTTTAGGCTAAAGACGTTTAAAGATGACGTTGCGTTACTGTTCTGTCTGCATTCGGGCGTTGATATTTTTCCGCCTCCCCGAATCTGCTGTTGCTTTTCGGCACTCGCCGCTTCGCGTTCTTTTCCGCCGAAATAAGTGCTTTGCGAATCATAGGCGTACGAGGCGGCAATTTCATTCCGGATTCGGGCAAGATTTAAAAAACTCGGGTAAAACTGCCCGATGTCTTTCGGCAACTTGCTTGAGCAGTATAATCGCCCTGCAAAACTTTCCTAATCGCTTCCCTTATAGTGGCGTAAAAATTCAAGCAAATCGAAAAGTTTGCCCCGTCCCCAGAGCTAAAGGTCCACGTATGCCTGTGTCGTGAATCGAGATGCACCTTTTCCAATTCTTTCGCAAATGTACTGCCGCGTGACTGTGACACCCGAACCTGTTTGCAATGCAGTTTTTTAATTTTGTCTCTGTTTCATTCTTTTATTGGTCAGTCACAACTTTGCTTCACAACGATTGAGGGTGCGGATCGCTGTTTCTTTACACATCGAGTTTGCTTGCTTAGCCGCCTTGAGACGAACGCGGCGTGAGCTTTTTGCAAGATTGGTGTTGTGCGGTTCGCCGACGTTAGGCTTGTTAAGTGTCTGTTCGTCATGCAAATGTTCTACGATCTCATCCGCTGCTGCATGTACAATCAGCTTTAATCAGTATGATATTTTTAACGCGTGTGTGTTTTCGTGAGAGTTCTTTGTTTGGCAGCAGCGTTTTTACACAATTGTGTTAGATTTTAACAAGGTTTGTGGTTGTCTGTTTGTGGCGCTGTTAAAGCCGAAATTCTAAAAAGTTAACAAGGCAGCACTACTGTATATTGAGCTTGAATTAAGGTAGAACCAGAGGCGTGCAGAGGTCTGATGATTTACGCCCGGGGCAAAAACGTGATTGTTTGCCCCCTTACGAAATTCTAGTATTGACAAATGTGAGAAATGCAGGTGCAGCAAAACCACCTGCCCAGACCTGTGCCACGTGCAAAAAGGATTGCGCCACAGTAACTTCATCTCAAGTGAGAAACAAATCTGGGCGAATCTCGTACAACGTTATGCAACAATAGCAAGGGATGTGAACGTTGTAAAATGTACGTGCAAAGGCACATAATTTTGCATAGCATTTCGGCGAGAAAAAAGTGAAGTACGTTTCAGAAAGAACCTAGCGCTCTGCTCAAAAAACAGTACGTTTTTTAAACCTATAGCACATAGCGCCTAAATTGTTTTAACAGCTACGAACGATGTTCTTTGTGAAAAATGTACAATATTCTTTAATCTTTTTTACTATTGAAAGCGAAGAATCTATCGCCACATCGTCACGCATGATATAGTCCTGTGACAAAATTTCTAATTGCCACTAAAGATGAAACCAAGCGGACAAGACACCGTCGAAACAAAGCTTTCTTAACTCATAAATCCAACTTTCAACAAGCACGTTTTAAGAGGTCTCAGTTTTTGTTCACCGTACTGTTTGCTTTGTGAAATGATAATGATTCACGAATTATAAAAACAAATATATTGGATATTTTTCAACAATATGTCGCTGCCATGCCCTCCAGTTAAAAAAAAGGCTCGAGAGATATTTTGAAGACTACTAGTCGCAGATTAAAAATAGACTAGAAGGTATTGGCCTGTCTACAAAGGTAGAAGAGAGATAGAATGTAGGGCCTTACGATAATGATGGCAGTGCTGCATCTCTCTATCGGATCACTGAACTTAGATTTGCATGTCCCCGTCAGGCAGGTTTCCATACGATCGATGCAATTTGTATTAGTAGCCTTACAATACCAAGAAGCATCTATAGTTGCAGCATTTTAATGAAATTTATATTTTGCAATTGCACTCTTTGGATGCCCCCTGTCTTGGATGCCCGGGTCCGTCGTCCAATTCGCCCTCCCTCTGCACGCCACTGGGTGGAACGTCAGAGAATAGTTTGATTGTCAATCAGTATACTATCGCTTCTATATTTACCCGTAAGTTCGACAAACCTGCATTGATGTGGCCTTTTTATTTTCTAATCTCCAATGTGGTAAGAACCAGGGTTGCGGAGTCGGAGGTACAATCTACGACTCCCGACTCCAACCTTTTCAAAATTTCCGACTCCTTAACATAAAGTGACTGAAGTTTGGCCGTCAAGAATTTTGTAGCAACTAACTCTCAACGGAAATCGTGGTACACCGCAAGAATTCTCAGTTTCAACAAAAGGTTCATAAGAGATTGTACCATTTCAATAGGAATTCCCAACTTAGGAGTGTGATGTAAAATTGATCCAATTGGACTTTCGGAGTCGGAGTCGGACAAAAAAACGACTCCGACTCCTAGTGTTGTTAGGAATCCGACTTCACCCAAAAACCTCCGACTCCGCAACCCTTGCAAGAACTTCTAGCAGTTTCGGATGCTAAACATTTTATAATTGACGACGAGCTTCTTAGCTTTTAGTTGTTGGCTTGAGTTTCATGAACACATTGCCTCTCAAATACTGCCCACGATTACGACGAACTGTTTAACTGATAGCAAGGTTTATAGTTCATGGTGATCAGTAAGATACGCGATCCTTGAGCATAATTAAATGGGACTTTGACTGTATAGCTGAAGTAAAACCTGGCCGTATAAATAACGCTTTCAAAGGGTGTTGTCCAGAAAACTGAAAACATTGCAACCTGAGTAGAGACCAGAGTAAAATAGTGGCGAGAGTTTAAAAGAAACGTACTAGCATTTATTGAGAGACTGGAGCAAATTGCGGCTACTTCTTGGTTTGCATGCATACAGGGCCTGGTACGGGTGTAGTGCTAAAAAAGAGGTGTGGGAACGCCGTTCTCACACCAAAGAAAAACGAAGACTGCACCAAATAGTTCGAATAAAGTGAGCATTCGCCTACAATAATTTCCACACTGGATCTTCTTGTTTCACTGTAGTGCAACGTTGCTATACGCGAGACAACTTGCCATTTATTCATTTATGCTGCTCCAGGCGCTACACGTAGAAGCTGAAATAAAAAATCTAAATCTTCAAGTAACGTTACTAGTGCAATAGGTGTGGGAACCGCCCCGCTACACCCCCTATGGCCTGGTGCTCCTTTCTTTTAAGGGTTGAAATTCTGCATTAGGTCATCACACCAACTGGCAGAATAAAACATATTTTAAGTTGGAAGTTCGGCCACAATTTTCTCAGGGTTCTTAGCCATTCTGGCAACTTTATTGTCTAATACTAAAAATGTAAAGCTAGACCTGTCGCGGGAAAGTAACCCAAGTATTTCAAAACTTTTATATTCTTAACAAACGGTTAATTTCTCGGCGAATGGCAGTCATTGTCAAACTTTTATTGACTTGGATAAAAAAACGAACAATGAAATCACAATTTTGCCACGTTAGCACAAAAATATGCGCATGCTTTTTGACTGATGCGTATTTGAGCGCTGTTTGCTGGTGCAGCGTTTGCACTCCGTTACGATCTCATTTCTAACAAAAAAACATTCGACGGGTTTTTAAGCAATGAAGTTGAATCAAAACCGGTTAAGATCAGATCGATAATAAAATCAATGCGCACTGATCAACAAATCGGACAGTTGCTTAGTTGACCAGTATCAGCAAAGGGCCACGGCCAATTATGAATTGTTCAACGCAGGGTCTTCGATTATTTCTTCTCCTAATTCGCTGAGGACGCTTCGGCTAAATATCTCCTCTGCTTGATCAAGTGCATCTGTCGAAAAACAGAGGTTGTTGTTTTAAGGTAGCTGTGTCCAACCCGTGGGCCGCATGCGGCCCAGCAGTTGAAGGTTTTGTTTTTGTGTGCGTACAATATTAAATGACAACCTGTCCTTTTTGATAATCTTAATTTGACGTTTATGATGCAGTGTTCATCAGTGCCACTTTATCACGCCTGGACTGTGTACGGGGAGATTTCCATATTTCCACTGAGTTGCAAAACTCATTTAGCTTTAATTTTCCAGTTTTCTGATTTCTACCCCTTTTATTCCAATTACACTGAATTGAGTTCTATTTTGTGGTTCCACTGGCTCTTTAAACTCGCCTATGACATCACAGTTATGGAGTGATTAGAGATGCCAAAAGATTGTTGTAATTGTTGATAGGATTCGAATGTTTGCAGTAGCTTCAGCTAGATCAGATTTTCTCAAACGGGGCCCTCGTCTCCCCCTGGGGGCCACGAACAGAGGCCTTTACTAGGTAGCTTTGCCGTGATTTTGCACAACCCAAGTGTCACCATATATTAAGTATTCGCCAGTTAAACTTAGAAGCGGGCCACAGCTCATGAAAGTTTGAGGCCACTGAGCTAGATTTTAGTTTGCTAAAAACAACACAAGTCATTCAATTTGCTGTCCTAAGAGAGTGACTTAACTTTTGGCCCAGCAATGTATTTCGCTTGGACATAGTTGTTTTAAGGCATTCAATGGATACTCGGAAGCAATATGGAAAAGTGTGAAACAAAACAGATCGACGGCACTTATATTCTTTCAAAACGTTTTATTGAACACGATATGTATTAAACATTTTAGGTAGTAAGTTCCGCTTCTATGAAAATATAATTATTGGACACGCAGGTATCTTGCGGTGCCGCACTCATTACGCAACATCGCGCTTGCTAGGCTTGTAAGGTAAACGTTTACCAACTGTTCGACGGTAGAGGTCCGCGAGGAGANGGCGAATCGGACACTTGCCCCCCTGGAAAAGCTAAACGTGGTGGTCAAAGTAAAACAAATGTGTGTTTTTTATTTTAGGGCTATGTCGTTGATTTACATAACTCATGGGGAAGTTTTCCATCGCACAAAACAGCAAGCAACTCTGCAATTATGCAACTGTGTGGTTCCGCACTATAATTTAATTACCAAGAGACCAGATCAGTTCGATTGCCTATCAGCCTGAATAATAACTAAAGAATAACATTCTAACCACACGTCAGTATAGATTAGAAGCGAATTGCGAGCAGATGTAACAACGACTTATGCAGTTACCTGCAGGAAAATACGGATCGTGGTCTAATAACCTGTTGTATATTTCTAGTGTTAAGTGAGGTTTTGATACGGGTGATTACAAAATCCTGAATAAATGAAGCGCTCAAAATGGAAGTAAAGGCGTGCCATCCATGATGAGACGTCCGGCAGAACTTTTGAAGTCTCTGGAAAATTGTTTTGCTCATGTTTTAATTTAAAACTCTCGAACTGGATTTGGTATAGTGTGACCTGCTGTGTGGGATACTTTAGAGTCCCACTCTAACGCCTCGTATATTCCTACTTTGTGTTGTGTTAATGATCTGCCAGACGTCTCATCATGGAAAATCCTACATGCAGATTTACACGGTCTTCTCTCTTTCAAGTACTGCAGAAAACCTAATCAAAGTTAACCAAATTCAAAGTGCAGACAATTATCCCAGATACAGTAAATTGTCTCGGAACAATGGAGAAGCTAACTGCGCGCAAGCCCGCATTTTTGTTGCTTGAAACACAACAAAGAAACTACCTACATAAGAATTTCTAGACTTCAACGCCGCTGCCGTCATAGTCGCACCATCCGGGAAGAATAATCACGTCATCGATTGCAAGGTCTCCGGTGTAGCCCGCACCACATTTTCCTTCGAATATCAACTGCAAAAAATCCATTTTAAGGAGCCCCTTTCAACAAAATGCCTTGGCGGACAAACTTTTTCGCCCAAAAACAGTTGTGGTGCCAAGCGATTTTGGGCGTTTTCTCGCCAACAAATAAAACAAGCTGAAATGCAATTTAAACAAACAGATTCAGAAAGTATTCATAACAGAAACAGTCCAAACATCTACTTTATGTGATATCACGTAGATACCAATACAGCCCTCAACCGGTTTTCCACTCTCAGGTTGCGACCTGTATTGATATCTACGTGGTATCAACATATTTTTTTTTAATTTGAAAGCGCCGATAACTTTTTTGTTTATTAGGTTAAGATACAATAACAAGTTGCAATCATTTTGCCCCTTCCAAAAATTTCAGTTGATTGTGGCCCTGTACCACTTGGATAGTTTTAAACTTAGTTTCCTATAGCTAGAAATTTTCCACAATACATGATATCACTTATTATTTCTGAGCACTCTGTACATTGACAGTCTTACGTGATACAGGCCAAGGTGCTACATTTGTTTTTATACTTCATTACTTTTCATCTATGAGCCAGATCAAACAACCGTGTGTGATCATCGTGTGTTAAGCAACAAAACGAGATGCATTTTCACAAATAAAGATGTTATTTTGCAAAGAACATTGGAATCTCGTGATCCGCACGAACAACAACAAAATACAGAAAAAAGGATAAGTTGTATTAATAGCAGTAAAAAAGTTCTCAAGACAAAGAAAACCTTTTCGATGAAAAACTTACTGCGGATTCAAAGAACCTTTGTTTGAAAATATTCTTAATTGCCCAACGTGCAATTGCATCCGCTTATTATTTTACAGTTTTTCTCATAGTTGTTTGTGTGGGAAAAGCTATCTGCTGTTTTTCGCTTGCCTCTCAATCGAAGCTATTCCAAATGAGGGTGAAGGTCGTTTCAACTAATATCATTCTGTTCGCATATCGTATGGCAAGGCTGAGCCACATTTGTTTGTCATAGCGGTCACCAATTGTTTTATTGATCCAATTTCGCAACCCTACTGCCCCTGCTAGCACGGTAAAGAACCCGAATTTTTTTAACTTGTCTTCGAACTTAGCTTACTGCTGCATTGCAGATCTAGGGGCAAATGCTTCGATGGAAAGCAACATTAAAACATTAACACTCACCTGATACTTTTCTTCACTAAACAACGTAATTTTCGCTTCGATCCACCGGTCGCCGCGGTTTCCGTAATAGTACGCCACAGGTAATGATAAACCACTTTCGAGCACCTTTTGCAAACATAGCAATTAATACTCGTAAACAGGTGGATAGATGGCCAGGGCATTCCTAAGTAGGACAAACAAAGACGATCAAGTAGTGTTTGCGAACCCTACGTCAAAGTTCCATGTTGTTCTTGCAACGCAACCGCATGGTGCCAGTAAGCTGCAGCTTGTTACACTGTCACAGCAATCATAAAACGTATACAAAAATCTAATACCGCATTCTTTCTAAATATCATGCTTCATGTTGTTTTTCTGTCATTGTTCTTTGTTGATTTTCTGGCAATCACTTTGCCGTAGTTAGTATGTCTGACTCAAAATACTTTTGCTTTCAAAAGGTAGCCATAGAAATAATCTATAAAAAGCGTCGACGCACGCGGGCCTTTCAGTTTACGTTTTCAATGTCCTGTAAAAAGCTGGACCAGTGGTTCTCAAACGGGTGCCACTTGGCTCACCCACTGAAGTGGCTCACCCACTGAGGAAGTTTTAATTCCTGGGAGGAAACTTGTTCCAGGAGAAATTGGGGAGGAAAAGCTGTGGATGAAAAATCCTCAAGTTTTTATTATTTGTTTATTCAACACATAAAAAACTGCATGACGAATTTAGTATAGATCGGAATGTCTACAGTACGCAAGAACAAGCTTCTTAACATGCAGTGACTGATGTTATGAGAGTCTGTTTGGTGGTGCATAATCGTCTAATGTTTCTGCACTGTAGGTAGTGAGAAATTTTTGCACTTGTTTATGATTTTTGTAGGGGAGGAATTGACAGCGTTTGGGTTTGTAAGGGGGAATATGAAAAAAGCTTTGAGAACACTGAGCAACACTTTTGGTCCCAAAAACGATTACGAAATTTCACAGGGGTTATTTCATCAGCAATACGCGTAAAATTGAGGCCAGAAAATGTTCACATGGTTCACGATTACATGCAACCAGCATGCTATGCTTAACTTTATGCGTGCTGAATAAGACTACTAGTGGTTTAGCTTTTCAAGTGCCAGCAAACTCATATGCTAAGTTCTGAAACGTAATTTTTCCACACGTTTCGTGGTAAAATATATCTGAAGGTTCTAGAGAGGCAGAAAGTATTTCAAGGTACAGACAGAGCTATTTTCAAACGTTTGCAGCTTTCAAAGATGCAAACCCAATTTAGATCCGTCCTTACACCGCATTCATACATGACATACATCAAATTAACAAGTAACTCAAACTTTCGGTGCTGCCGTATACATTGTGTAAATTTTGAAGTTGCAACGCATAAATGTTGGTGAATCTAATTACAGAATAGTCGTTTCGATTTTATTATTGCTACATGATAAATCTTTTGCACCAACCATGGCTGATTTGAGATTAGGTGAAGGAGTTCTTTTAAAAACTTTAAGAGTCGTTGTTTTTCGCTTTACTAATCTGCATGTTATCGTTGTCGATGACCTATTGAAACTGTGATGCTGCTGAAAACACACGCGCAAATCTATAGGGGTAATTAAATTTTTGAACATTTTCTATCGTAAGCCTGCAGCTGTCTTCTTTGGAACATTTTGAGCCAAGTAAATCCAGTGTACCCAATTTCATTTCATAGGATGTTAAAATCATTGAAGTTTTTGATGACCAATTGAAGTATAGGAAAAATCGTTAAATTTGACATCAAATTGTTGAGGTAGAAAATCTAAAAGATGCCTTTTTTAATAAAACAACAAAGCGATGAGTGTTTTGACAGTTTTTAATACATGTTTATAGGGATTTTTAAATGCATAAAAACAGAGTTTTGTGGCAGCACTTTATAATGCTTTTGAAAACTACAGAATCACAGATTCTTCCCATAGTGCAGATTTCATAAGAGTATTTTTAATCGTACCGTAACTGCAATCTTTTCGGATTTGCAAAACTTTTCGAGAATGGTGGGGCACTTTTGAATTGGTTTTTAGGCCGGTGCTGCGAAGCGCATTTGCTAAAACAATGTTGCTAAATCTATACCTGATAAACACCCAATTCGTCAACTTGAGCTCCGTACATGTTGTATACAAACTCGAGACAATGGAGGCCAGTCGCTGGGGCTAAAAGAGGTGAAAGAACTCTCGCTGTCATCCCACTGACCACCGGAGCAGATGTTTCGATGAACAAGTAGTAACCTGCAGAAACGATCTGACGTATTTTTCCTGCAATTGATTTGCTTTTGCAAACAGTGAAATGCTAGGAAATTTCCATATTGGGCAAGGTATTTCAGCATGTCGACAAATTACAAACTTCTAAAAATTTTTCAAACAATATGTAGCACACCGTTAATAAGTCTTCTCGCAGTTATTACCTTCGCTGTCCGATGTAGTGTGGTCACTGGATGGCCCAGTCTCTGAGGAAGGCGTTGAACCTTTCGCACGAGTCCAATGGAAATCAGCTGAAGTGTCGTCGCTCCAGGCGCAGTTACGGATGTCCCCCTCAAAGTGACAGCTGTGCAGAGAAGACTCGGGAGAAGCTGAGAGGCAAATCGGCTAGTTAGAGGCAAACGCATCTTGCATAAGCAGCATCGATTTTCCTGAGCCAAATAATTGCTTTCTGGTGTAAGATCTGTTTAACTTGAGGTATGAATGCTCAGAAAACAGACTATTTCAGTCCTGAATTAACGAAAAACATTTTCATATAATATACGAGATTACAAACCCTACTTCAAGAAACTACTTAATCCCAAGTGAAATGTGAGTCTGCGAGTTAGCGTTTAAAGTGGCTACCGTTCGAGAGAGATAGTTCAGATTGTAGAACAAGTCTTCGCACGACGTAGATTTAGAAATATCGGCTAGCAAGACTCACAAGTGAACCGACGCTTCTGCTGCAACGAAGGCGCGAAACTTGTATCTCGCACGGAATTAATCTGAAAGTAAGTTTCGGGTTCCTCGTTGAGTTCTGTTATTTTACATGCCGTAAGGTTGCTGATGCAAAACGCGGAAAATTTTCAGACATTTTTCGCGAAGGTAATTCTAGATCAGCAATTTTCAACCTGGGGTCGCGACCACCACCCCCCACGACCAGGGGCGTCTTTAAGCTTATTGGAGAGGTTGCGTGTAGATACTTCATGTACGCAGCGGTATTACAATTGCTTTATTCGAGTTTTAGAGGGAGTCGTCGGGGATTAAAGTGGTTGTTATAATGGGCCGCGGTACAAAAAAGGTTGAAAAGCACTGTTCTAGATCAATTATTATAGATTTTTGTTACAGCGCAGAAATTCTCACTTGTGCGAAAGTTGGCGAAAAAGCCACGTTTGTTGACAGAATCATCTGTATAGAAGCGAAGGGTGATGAAACTGCCGCTAGATGTCACAGTAGATGGGACTGACGTTCCACAATAGGTGCCAATTAGTGGAGATGTTGTATCCGGACCATCATAAACCTGCAAACCAATATTGTTGTACTCTGTAATGCTAAGCCCAAAGCGGCGCAACAAAGGTATGTAGAGAGGAGTTCATACCTCGGATAAAGCGTGTTTCATGTGGCATAACATGGTTACAGATTTTTAACGCAAATGGGCATTTTCTTGGGGAAATGTTAGTTCTTGAACTTAACTTCATAGCTGGAGTCGCTAATATTGAACTTGTCCCCGCTTACTACAGACACTTGTGGTACCACTGTGATTAAGTTGATAAGTTGTCCTCTCAGGAAAAAATGCACTCATGCATCAAAAAACTGCCTAAACTTTATTGCAGAATCTTTGCTTAGTATGTCCGTTGAGCCTCGTGAGCAATAGCCTTCAATTTCTCGCCGTAATGATGACGGGAACAGTGTTTGCCGAAACGTTTACAAAATATCTGACTTCGTTTCCTTTCGCCTTTATTATTACGCCTTCAAGTCCTAAAACACCAATGAAGAAAACATCGAAAATGAATTTGCAACTAAGCGTTTTTCGCCAAACCATCGCTGGAAAAAGTAAGTTTTCTTTTCTCAGTAACTGAGACGTTGGTCAAACAAGTAGAGAGGCAAGTACATGATTTGATCACTGAGAGTTTCCCTCTCGTTCGGTTCTTCAACAAACTATGAAAGTTGGTCCAAAAAGAACCTGTCGCAAAAGCGGAATGCAGTGACACAGCTGCGGTAAACAAAACTGAAACAGCAATTTTGCTAAATGGCGTGTTACAGGAAGATACATGATCAATTCTCTGTTACCAAGTCACGTCTTTGCAGAATTAGCAACAAGTTGAGCTTCAAGATATTGTGGATTACAGTATGTCTCTAACGATTCCTACAAAATCTGAATTTTTTTATCTCTCGGGTTTGGCAAAGTGTGCAGATTTCGTGACAACTCCTGAGTGGATCTAACATTTGGTTTCAGTAAGTGTGTTCGAAAGACGTGATCTAAGCTAAATATATACATTCATATACTGTATGTATTTATATATATAGAAATATGTAGATTTAGTTATTAAAACAGCGTGTGCACATTCGAAGCAATTGTGCGAAAACAGCCCAGTTATACCTTGACCCAGTCGTAATAACAAATTCCGTTGTAATCTTCTACGTCAATAGATTCGAATGTGAGTATCACTCTTTCATTATCAGCCCCAATGGTTTGCACGCAGTCCACACTGTCCTTGTAGTTATACGGATAGAGTGGTGACGTCACAAACCCGTACGTCTTCGTTATGTGTCTTGATGGGCAGTCTCTGTCTTGCTCAACTGGAAGAAAAAGCGAATATTTCCATGCAGTAAATATAACTGCTGTTTGCAATCATTTTGACCAAGACATTTAGGAAGATAGTTTGTCAACAGGAAGTTTCTAACATCGTTTTTCAGCTAGCAAGCAGACTACAACTATAGCAAACGTGCAGGTTTTTTTGCAGGTAACAACATTTATGCTTTTTTGTTATACCGAGGTTATCATTGATACATCCATATTCAAATGCGCTTTAACCTGCAAAAACTTGGCGTATTTGCCAAGTAACGAGTATTTTCTTATTAATTTTTGGTTTTTTTGCAACTTGACGAGTTCATTTGACCAGTTGCTTTCCAAATTGCAGCAAGTTGAGGGTTGAATCAAAACCGGTCATGACGTTTCTATGAAGACTTTGCAACAGCAACTACGGATTGCATCTAACTTCGGTGGAAGAGGTAACCTTAAAAGTTCAACGCTTTTGGGCCTTCGCGGGCCATTTTAGAGTACAGTGGCCATTTTCAGGAAATTTTTAGCGGCTATCGATTGGGGTTTGGCTTGCTGTTGTAGAACGGCCAGTTGAATTTTTTAATAAATCGATCAGCTGCACAGCTGTATCGGATAATTGCTTCGACTTCGCAATTAAGAGCAGCCAATTCTCTTCCGAAAACACGATTTTTTCCTCTTAGAACGATTCTGTCACTTCAAGTCGAGGCATTACTAAGAGCAGGGCCGCAACCAGCTGAAACTTTTGGGGGCAGGGCGAAATGATTGTAACTTGTTGTACCTAACAACTGAACATGCTTTTGAAAGGGAGAAGTTGCCCCCCTGTGGTTGGCGGACCTGACTCGAGGAGACGATCTATCGTGGTTCCGAACCCTTCCAACATTGCGAGGGACCGTCCGAGCAACGCAACAGACGTTCAGTGTCTACAAACAGGGCGCAATTAGGTGGGGGACACAGGGGACGCGTCCCACCACTTTTTCAGACATTGGGGATATAATATGCCATGTCCCCTACATTTTACTCTATAGGTTTCGTAATATATGTTGCCTTCACACCAAGCTGTCCCCCTCACCTTCTACAACAAAATTGCGCTCATGTCTACGAAGGTACTACAGCGAAATGCTTGGGACGAGGCGGCGAAGTTAATCGGTCGTGGCTTACCCATGCTCCAGATTAAGCGAGCTTTTCACTGCTTTGCTGGCCGGTTTTTAGAGCTGTTTATCTTGTTTTATAAAAACGGAATAGTTTCAGGAAATGGATAAAAATAAAACAGTGACCGGTCACATGGAAGTGGAGGTCATTGACCCTCTTTCAGAATGTTAAAGGAAACCACACTGAGAATTTATCAGCGTTCAGAATTAAATGCTGCCTTAATCGGCATAGGCATAGTCAACGTGTAATTTCCTGGTAATTTGTGTTTTCTCGAAAGCATAATTTCTTGGCTTTGTCAGACCTTGCCATTACATCATTGTGAACAACCTATGCTGTATACCGTGCTTGTAGAGCACTCTATAAATTTATAAAACAGATCTTGACATTTTTTTATACACAAAGCCGAGTTTTTGATGATGAACAGAGTCGTATGGGTAGTGCTACGACGCTTAACCGGCTGAAGATGCTCATATTATCATTATGACAAAGCATACTGCTTTGCCGCAACTGGTCTGCCATGCCAATAGAGCAGTCGTCAGCAAAAAAATTGTAAACATAGCTCACGAAGTAACTGCTATTGCTGAATCATTTCAGTCAGTTTACTTCTGTGCTGACAGGACAGACTGTTTGCAAGCAGCACTGCAGACAATCATGAAATATTGGGGATTTCATGTAGTGTTTCTGATTTGTCGGTAAATAAATGTTGATGGTTTATGTAGTTTGCACATGGGGACGACGACAGCGAACTTTGGTCCTGGTTAACCTCACTTCAAAACACCACGACGTTATGTTTTATAATTGCAGGTGCTTAGGTGAGCAAACCAATTTTGCCTAACATCTTGTAATTTGTACCAAATAATAACTACGTCAAAAAGAAATATCAAAAGCAGATTTTGGACAGAATTGGTTCGACGTTTTGCAGCATTTTCTATGATCGACTAAAAATTACAAATTACTATTATCCTTGAAGTAGGCGTTGTTCATTTTTTTACCTTTTTTGTTCAGTTTGTCGCAACGGCTTAGCTGCAGACCCCTCTCTGCTTTCTACAGCTAAAGCTGTAATTGCTATGTACCTATAACAACAAACATTAGATGGGAACACCAATAGAAAATGAGTAGTCAAACATCAGGGGCCTGTTTTTATCTGGTTTTACCTGCAAGTTAGCAATTAGTTTAAACTTCAATTTGTGAATAAAATTTTCAGATGTTAAATAAAATGCGCTAGACTTAACTAGTCTTAAAGCAAAGCTAGCAAAAATTTTCGAAGAGCCAGCAAGAAGAAATAAATGCAAGTGGCAACAATTTAACTAACCACAGCCTTCAGTGCACTTTTCGGTTTCAGTCTCGCTCGACTGTAAGCAGTTGCTGCCTTCACAAAATCTTCTGCGATGACGTTGGCATGTGCGGTCGCACTCACTCCATGTGGTCCATTCGCTCCAACCGTCCACTTCCAGTTCTATGTGTGAAAACAACAAACTGGTGACCGATAGTAACTTTCGACAGGGTCAAGTTGTTCAACCAGCAGTTTTCAATCTCTGCAGATTTCGACCTCACATGATATTTCCCGATCCGCGCCGCCCTAATCATCCTCTTTGTTTTGCAGATTTTCATCAGCATTAAAGAAGGGTCTGCGTTATCTGGACCCGATTTCTACAACCCGCCGTCAACTTCGATGCTGGACTCCGGTTGAAAAACACTGTACTAACCCGTTCATCTTGTCTCAGAAACATGTTATTGAACAAGGTTCCAACTTCAAACTAAGGTGCGAACAATCGAGAGAACAGGTCGCAATTTCTTTTTGAGACACATGGTTTCAGCATGGGCGCAATATGGTGGGGTACACGGGGAACGTGTCCCCCACCACTCTTTTACACGGTGGAGATATAATATGCCATTACCCCCCACTTTTTCTCTTTTGGTTTTGTATTTGGAGAGGTTTTAAAAATAAAAGTGACGTTTGTCACGTTTTGTGTGAAGAACGTTTCGTGTTAGATGGCACACATAGCCACGTTGATGTTGAAACAGTTTGGTTGGTATCACTGCGGTTCTGCTATTTTACAAATTTTAGCTTCGATAAAATAATTTTTAGCATTTTTCAAGTTGAAAGAGACCGCGAAAAATGGTTAACTGCTTCTGTCAGACATTCTTTTAGGGGTATGTGGTGGCAAACATATACTACCTGCCAAGCTTAATTTCTGTGTTTCTCCAACGTTTTTGAACTATGAATCTGGGAAATAGCATTTCATCCCTGCGTAACCCCACCAGCATTCAAAGATTGCACACGCGAGCTGAAACGTCATTATCATGCGTAGGCATATTTCGTTTGAAAGTCGCAGTTAGTAAAACGCTGCGTTCCGCAAAAGCGTAGCCTGTTACAGCAACCGTTGAGTGTCGTTGGCCTCACATCGAGAAACATAATTTTTTGGAATGATTGGCATTAAAGCAAGAAGCATGAAACTATCAGGTTAAGAGCAAAAACCCATCCTCAAGAAACCTTTTTAATGATGCTCGCGTGAAAATCTGCTTGTAAAGCTGAAAATATAAGCCTGGCAGCTTCTCAGGTTACGTTTATGTTGAAATCCACTAGTTCATCTTATTGATCTTAGTGCAGAAGCAGTATCGATGTTCGTAGTACCACATATTCAGTAAGTCACAGAGGCTTTTGAAAGGCCAAGTTGCCGCACTTTGTTGCGGGACTGACTGCAAGTTAAATACAGTCATACAAGAACAGCAAAATTTAGGTATCTGTCCAATGGGATTATCTTTAAAAAATAGCCAGCCATTGCTTTTCAGAAAAATTATAATTTTCAGTTTTATTTACTAATGAACTTCCAAGGCGTTTGGCAGGTTTGATCCACTATCCAGAAAAACTTATTTTGTATTGACAATCTTTAACCAGAAAGTGCACTTGTATAGAACCTTAAAAAGCTTTTCCACATATGACACCAACTTGAAAATTGCACATGGCTGTGATGAGAGCACTGATGACCACAAGTCATGTCACTGCGGCCTTTTTTTCATTAAATTATCGAAGGAAAGATCCCTTCAGTGCGATTAAAACTTTTGTAAAGAAGTAGAGACGTTTAGCTGCAGTTAATGAAGCGGTCATACCTTGAAAACCACGTCAAATCTGCCCTATATCTACACGTTTTCGGCCGTCTCGTCCAAGCGATTCTCTGCTTCCTCAAGTCACTTAAAATCATAGCCATTTCCCAACCACGAAAACACTTTTCATCCATAACTACAGCAGTCTTCACTCTTCAATAAACTATTCGCGTCATTGATTCCAGACACCAGGTACGTAAATGTAAAAGAAAATATGCTCTTCTGGTGAACTGAAGAACTAAAACGTATTTTATTCTTGGCCAATGTTTCGGCAGTATTCAACTGCCTGCTTTCATTAGGGCGAAGCAACCTGTACTGTATTAAAGGTAAGTGAGTTCCTTGGCACTGTTCACACACAGAGGTACTCAACAAAGTTAAGACAATTTATAAATACAAGGAAATAGGCCTGTAATCTTTTCATTCATGTTTAGGATCCGCTGAGGCTTTTATGGAACGATTCAAGACAACGTTTTTTTCAGAAGTCGGTTTTCTGTCCTAAAATTTCAGTTTCAATCCAATCCCTTTTACGATCGTTATATCAAAAACATGCCGCATCAGTTCGCTTTTGTCAGAAACGATTGTTCCGTACGTCACACCAGTGCTCTTCACATCAGACGTCACCATATTAATTATGATAGTAGCAGTAATACGTGTTATACACGCCTGCAAATAGATCTATGGCAGTTTTGCTGAATTTTTTTTGAAGCCGCTACACTTTAGATCAGTGGTTTTCAACCTGGGGGTCGTGAACCATTTTTTAAGGGGGCGCGAGTAGATATTTTATGTTCACAGCTATATTACATTTGTTTTATTCGAGTTTTAGATGGGGGTCGTTGGGTTATAGCAATTCGCTATAATGGGTCGCGGTACAAAAAAGGTTGAAAACCACTGCTTTAGATGTATCGGTTTGAAACGTGTAAGAAGACTGTTTGCATTTGCATACGCTGTCGCGGTATGTCAATGTGCTAATAACACCACTTTGGATTGTTCTCAGGTTGTGCTGCTGTTGTGCAGTATTTAGAAGTATCACCCTGACCTTCATGTGTACTCTGTTATGAAACATTTTTCTGTTTGGTTTTAAATTTACCACATCTTCCGCCTGCTATTGCTTTAACACGAGACAAACCAGGTTTCATCTCTTGCATTCGATCGCTGAGCCTCGAAAAAGTGTCACTATTGTCGTGCGAAGCCTGGAATTGCGATTTACAAAACAGTTTAGGAAATGTAACCATCACCAGCATTTTTCTGATACTTGACGTAACGTGCAAATCAAGCTAGATGAAAGTGTGTCCGAATAATATAAATTTACAACCTGGGACGTCCCCGCGGAGACCCATAGCGGCAGAATCCCGATTCGCTATTGGTTTTCTCCTGCTGCTTTTGGTCTTCCTTGATAGAGGTCCCCTATTTTTGTTCCTCCAATCCACCAAATCCTAATGACGCGCCTGTACACAACATGGGAATCATGAAGAAACAAAGCCCCCAGTCACTTGTCCCCAACAAAATAAGGTTTATTAACAGTGTGCGTTTCCGCTGGTGGCGACGCGCCACTGGCTTGCTTAGGAATCGGGGCACTTAGGGCAAGTGTATGTAAAAGCGTTTGGAAAACTGCGTCATTAAAATGTTGTTGTCTATTCCCAATCAAGCACTTGTAATTTTCTGTTTGCAACCAGATATGCCTTACGACATTGCAGTACCGCTGTGTACGGCAAATGAGTGCCAAAGAAAAATAGATTTATATCTTTATACACAATATACATATGTTGCGGTAGTGCATACAAATGAACGTCTGTTTCATTTTATGAAAATACTGAAAGCAGTGCTTTTTCACTTAACAGTTGTGTTCATTGCTCATATATCTGAGCCAGGCTACAACCAAATTTCCTTACTAAGCGAAGCCGAAGTACAAAAAAAACGATTGTGTACTTTGTGAAGTTTTCCTAGCTGGTTATTTGCGCACATTTCAAACTTTGCTGATACAAGTTAAACGCGCGACATCCAGTGGACATCTTGTCATGAGTAAGAGTCTTTCAGGGCAAGGTAGGGTCGGGAAAAAAGTGAGAGCCTAAAGAAGCAAACACGAATTCGGTTGAAAACCATTGGTTTAATTCAATGGTTCCCGAACGATTTGTCCGCGAAGCACTGCAAAGGTATTATAAGTGGACAAGTAACCCGCTCCAGAACTGCCAAGTAAACATAAACACTTTTTTCACCGAAATTGCCGTTATTTGAGGTTTCGTACTGTAAATGCAAACAATCACAGTCTGGAAAACGAAATACAGCTGATTGTGACAACACTGCACATCACCAATGAGCAAAACGGTGAAAAAGGAAAGCTAGATTAAACGATATAGCGGCTGCCACACGCCCAAAGGGTGAAAGGACATATCAGCGTTATTTGCACAGAACTGGAAAGTGTAGCTCGTGGAATCCTTTAGGTTTGACTATGGAACCCTAGGATTCCGCGGAACCCATTTTGGGAAACGCTGGTTTCATTCATCTAGAAAAGTTGGAAAGGTTTTTAGTTTGCCTATGAAAGTTTTGGATTGCAACGTCCTCGTCTCGGATGTTTTATGCGAGCAATTGTCTTCTCAGATTATAAAAATGAGGAAGTTATGCTGAAGATGCCAAAGAAAATCTGCGTATGGCTCATGCCAGCTTGCCTTTTCATCTTGGTATGCTGCGGCTTGTGACAAAGACTGCACATACGTAAAATGATTGCCGAAAGCACCCGAGCCCGTAGCCTGGTTTTAAGGTTTGCGAAGGCAAAATACATTTTTAGGGAAACAATATTTTTGTTCAGAACAGACTATATAAAAAATTCCCCCCCCCTCATGGCTACGGGCCTGAAAGCATCCACTCACCGCATCCGTAAAGTTTTCTCAGCTTCCTCAGGTCGATCTCTGTAAAGTCACTTCGCTGTCCCATCAACGCAGTGCTTGCGCTGTTGCTGCTGTTGTCGACTGCTACAATAGTCGGTTCTCCGTTTTTGCTAAACGCCGTTGCTGAATAGTGCATGATGGAAGAGTAGTCGTAATCCTCGTCTAAGTTGGTAATCTACACGAAAAAATGTCCGATGGCTTGCACGAAACGAAACGTCGTGCCGCTGCTGCCCCTTATATAACAGATTTGGCAAACGCCCAAGAAATTCAGAATTGTTGACAAAGTGGTTACAATAATCTTTAAACAACGTTCCTCTGGAGTCTGGATAATCAAATTGTTTTCCTGTTTCATGGCAAAACTTTTATTTCTGGAGATGAAAACTCCCACCTTGCTTCAGAAGCGGAGCAATGAGTGAAACATTAAGCTGCACCTATAGCTCACTTTCCGTGCAACCTCCCGGTGACGTCAGGGCAATGTGATCTACATCACATCCCTTCCGCCTTTTTCACTTGAAGATCCTTATAAACTTCGTACTGTTGCGATCGGAAATCCCGACCGGCACATGCGCAAAGCTTCGCACTGTGGCAGCAAGCAACAATAGAATTCACATGCCATGATCACTCTATTATTGCTTGTTCGCGCCACATATACGTATGGTGTTGTTCTTCACGCACACCCCGTTCGTGGTGAATCACACAATCAACGCAACACCACCGGAGAGGTTGCAACAGTACCTTGTTCCAACCAGTTCAGTATAATCGGATTTGCGCATGAAATGACGCCAAATCTCGCAACCTTAATAGAGGTAACTGCGCTCGACTTCCTGCATTTTGACGTGGGTCAAATTGCGTGGTGCATATACTGTAACTCTTTGGCAGACGTTTGCATGATAAGTAAAACGTGACATGTTGATTGATAACAAGCTGCTCAACCGAAATGCCTTGAATGTTGCGGAGCAACTTTTCTTACGTATACATTTTTGCATAAAGTTAATTCAGCCCAAATCATGTTCCATGTCAGTTGGTCGCTGTCTGCCTCCATCCACTTACGACTAACCAGTTTTATCGGAATATATGTATATTTCACAGTCACCGCGTAGAAGCATATTGGTTTTTTCAATGACTATATTTTTGAAAACACATTGTGTATATCGGCATAAAACTGTTGCCTGCGGAACGCAAAATCATTAGTTGCAGCGAATACCAAGATTGCTTTTTTATTTTCCTGGTTGCAAAGTATCAACAGTGCTCAATAAACGCACGCTCTTGCATCACCAGAATCTCCCACACGTGTTTGTGAAGCGCTATGTGACCGAGTAAAAACCAAGTATGTTGGCTGATGGTGTTGTCGAAGAAATCTGGCCCGAGGTAAAATCACAGCTAACAGTTGTTTCATAGACTCCGTTTGATCTTGGACATTTCGCCAAAATCTTTTAAAAAATGACTTGCATTATGTCTGGTCATAGTTTTCAAATGAGAGGGCATTTTATAACACTATACGGTTGTCCATCTCTTTTAAGAAATGCACGTACGCCGTACATTGAAGCGATGCAATATGTTTCCTTGGAGCAGAAACCGAAGTTATAATCATTAAAAGTTACTGAAACTTGTTCAGGCGCGACGCTAGTGTTGCCGTCTCTTTACTTTTCTTTGTATGTTTTTACCGAAAGTGTTTTAATGATTTAATTATTTATTTATTTATTTGTTTATTTATTTATTTATTTATTGTTTGGTGAAGACGCTTAGGCCCTAATATTTTTGATCTCCTGTTGTTTGGGGAGAGTATTGAAAAACGACTTTCTTGAAGACCGATTTAAGACAAGCCCTCCCTGATGAAAAGCATCTGTGTCTGATGAAAAGTTGTTTTTATCTTCACCACGTGCTCGTTGCTTTCTGAAACACAAGAATTCGAGTCCTCGTAGTACCTCGTCTTCAGAGCGTTTATCGAAGTTGTGCTCCTTTCCTTCCTGGATGTTTTCCCACATAATTGCAACGAAGCTGTCTCGGTCGTACCTTGAAAGAAATGAAACGAACCGGTTGTTTTAAAAATGTTTGAACCCAAAACGTGCCAGAATCTTGAACTTATCGTCGTGCAGTATATCATACACACTTTTTTCATAACAAGCTGTGAGCTAACATTCAAGCGCACTACAAACAGAGAGGTCTGCAAACGGAAGCTTAGGTTTAGAAGGAAAAGTTTTTTTTTCACTTTATTTTCCCAGATATGCCAGTGAGTTTCCTGGATAGCAAAACTTCAATTTTTTTCCTGCATTGCAAACCACAATAGATAAAAACTCTTCCATTTTTGCCGCGCCGATTCCATTTTTATCAATGCTCTTTCCCCTTTTTGATTTGATGAACATCCAGCCTTTACATGACTTCTGCAAGTTTGGAGTCGCATACAGTATTCAATTCGGAGCAACCTTATAACAACCAGCTTTTCAACATGAACCGAATATAATTCGTTTGATGGAAATATGATGGTATTTCCATACTAACCCAAGCAGCCTTTTGAGCGTGCAAATTTTCGAACTCAGTTTTGCTCTTTAGATAACTTTAATCACAAACGCCAACTGGCAGGAGATTTTGCTAAACGCACTTTTAAAATCCTAACCAAATTTGCAACTTTTGTTGCACCATATTCAAGGTTATTTCGGCTTTCACACAGTAAAACAGGTGCATTATGCTAAGATCAAACATGCACCTCTCAGAAAGCTAAAATTTCATTCGTCGAATTTGCACAAAGGTGCAACTGACTAATTCGAACAAGCAACTCATCGTTCAACCTTGACTGCTCATGCCAGAATCCCAGCGCGTGCATTGTTTCGTGTTTGATGGTGCCTTGTGACTCACAACCATAGCCGATCGACACTTCCTGCATTCCTCCTATCTCACCCACGTAGGAGTAACAGCTGGAGGTAAAAGAAGAAAAATGGGCTTGTACAAAGACTATTTAGAGAGGCCACAAGAACAGTGGTTTTCAACCTGGGGTCGCGACCCACAGAGGAGTCATGAGCCATTCTGGAGTGGTCGCGAGTAGATATTTATGTATGCAGCTTTATTACATTGGCTTTATTCGAGTTTTAGATGGGGGCTTTTGGGTTATAATGGGTTGCTATAATGGGTCGCGGTACAATAAAGGTTGAAAACCACTGCACAACGAGAACATTACCGTAAGCTAAGTGAAGCTAGCTAACTTCTACAAAACTCTGGTAAAGCAACGGATAACAAATCAATTTTTTTGGTCTTCTCATTGCTCGATTTTGAAAGTGGTAAAATGAAGGATAAACATTGGCTGCAGGATTAGGTGATGCTGATGCCCATAGCAATAGGGAAGCAGAGTTGTCCCAAGGACTAAAAACCACCAAATGCACTTTTGCCAGCTTTTCAATAATTTCACGCAAATCTAAAAGTTTTGCATCAGTGCTCAATATTTCGGGGAAATTGATCTCGATCGTTCAGCTGAGGGAGGCTACAGGCAATAAAAAGTGTCGCCGGGTGCAGGAGAGACATTACACAGGGTTGTAACACAAAAAAGGCACCAGAAAGATTTCGCAGCCGAGGGCGTTAATAAGTTCTGTCCTAGTATGTGGCTCATGCTTGTGATGCATTTGTGTTAAAGACGAGCTGTTTTTAGTACAACCCACAATCTTGCGGTTCAAATGGCTTTTTGCCATGGATAACATCATACCAGCAGCTTAACGCATTACCCTTGGCATCCGATTCACAGTTGAAGAATGGTCGAAGCTACTGTCTTGCTTAAATAAACTGTGCCAAACAAACACAAATCATTAGCAGAACTGTGATGTCTTGCACATTGTTTCTAAAGCTTCAGAAGTACAATACTCAAAATTAACCGTTGGGGTGTATTTGGCGTCAGTGAAAAGTTTCGATTAAAAAAAAAACAGATTGTACGTTTGCACAACTGAATTGCAATTTCAAAATACTCTTCTTTGTAGCCAGTAAGTAGACAAATGCTAAACATTCGATCGGTTTGCACTAGGCCTTCAGAAGTATTTTTTTTTATTTATTTAACTTCCCAAAATCGGGGATTTCTTATCTGACGTAAGCTCGCCGCGAAATTGGCGGAATTATTCATAGACAATGCAAAAATAAACTGTTAGCACACTGAACAATATAGAATAAACTAAAATGCATAATGTAAGTAATGAAATAGACAAACATTTCAGCGAACCAAACGCCATCATGAAATAGGAGGGCGATTGTACAAAATTAGATCTTTATCCGCACCAACGATTCTTCAGACATTTTCTTCTAACCCGCACCAACATGCAGTAAATCGGATCAACAAAATGTGGTTATATTCAGCCTTGACTGCCAATTTGTGGTAATGGTCTTCATTTTTATCAAAACCTTTTCAAATATTGGGCATTGACAGCCAAACCCTTTGTGTACTCCCACTGTAAGTAAATCGCTTTTCAAATAAAAGCTCTGCGTTTTCGTACGTCAAACGACGAGTCGTCTTTTTTCTGCGTTCAGCGCTGCTGCAGATAACCACTTCACTAGATTCCTAAAAGAAGCTAAACTTGCCCACTGCCTCTTCTGTAAAGAAGGTAGTTGGCCTCGTTCTCGCGGTGCTTGAACGAGACGCACATGCGTACGCTGAACTCAGCAAGGACGTCGTTGATCGTTTCCCGGATTTCGAACGGGTACTGTCGGTGGACCTCGTACGGTATGAGGGTCGTCCACCTGCAATCAATTCCTGCTCATGAAGCGAAGTACGTCATCTTCAGACCAAACCTTTGGATGATTGCTTTTAGTTCCGTCGCAATTCGTTTAGTGACACCAGGGGCGTAACGAGGTTAGATGGCGCCCGGGGCAAGAAGCAAGTTTGTCCCCCCCATGTTCGAAACTGAGATCTTTCGGAAGCTAATGTACTGCATTGAAGAAAGCGCTTGTGACATAGTTTGGACTTTTCGGCGTCCCCGCAGTGATTTGGCGCCCCGATGGTGACTCGGCGCCCGGGCAATTGTGCCCCCGTTGCCCTCCCCCTCGTTACGCTCCTGAGTGACACCCGGTGATGGTTGACCTTAGCAAGAGAGGCGCTCAGAAATGTATTTAATTTGAAATATATTCTGTCAACAAACTTTTGTAGACAAAAATTCTGGTCACCAGGCGCGCCTCTAGGATTTGGCATTTGGAAGGAGATGCAACAGAAAAACGAGGGAAAACTTCGCGAAGGGCTAAAAGGATCTTCACCCATTTTTAGTTTGGGGAGTACCTGCTGCAAATGGATGGCGCCGGGACTACCGCCCCGCCACTGGCGACTACTCTGCTGATCACTGCCGTCGATTACTAGCGTATCGTGCGAACGTAAACAAACTGTGGTAGATAGATACTGATATAGAACGATTTAGTCTATTATAGAGAGGAAAAACAGTACTTAAATCAAACCGCTTTTGGATTTCGAGCTTTCAATTGTACAACCAGCTCCAGTTTTAAATCTACTGACTTTAGGTTTTCGTCCTTTATAGCATTTCTTTCCTTTCCGACCTCCTCGGTCTTGAAAACAATGTCACCCTCGAAATAGTTCATTTTATCGTTGACCAACAAAATATCCTCCATTGAATCTGCGAAAGTCAAAAAATATCAATTCGCGGTTTAAAAAAATATATCAATGCGCAGAAGAAAACACGTGAGGGTTTTCTTTTCCAGAAAGCGTCAGGTGTTCACTGCTTCGCAGGACTTGCTCAGAAAGCAGGGTTACGGAGTCGGAGGTAAAATGTCCGACTCCAACTCCGGCCTTTCCAAAATTTCCGACTCCTTAGCATAACATGAATGAAGTTTGGCCGTCAACAAGTTTGTAGCTACTGGCAATCAATGGAAATTGTGGTGCACAGCTATAGGATTCTTTGTTTCAATAAAAATTTCAAAAGGAATTGTACCATTTCAACAGGCACCAGTTAGGATTCCTAACTTAAGAGTGCAATGTATAAAATTATTAAATTGAACTTCCGGAGTCGGAGTTGGATAAAAAATCCGACTCCGACTCCTAGTGTTCTTAGCAATCGGACTCCGACTCCACCCAAAAAGCTCCGACTCCTTACGACTCCGACTCCGGCTCCCCAACCCTGTCAGAAAGTAAACCAATTTTAAGTTTTAACCAGGAGCTCCGCCAGATTTTGTTTTGGTTGGTGGCGGACCAACATAAACAACGAGAGCTACTATCAGCGCAAAACTATGAAATAAAGGTCATCACCTATTTCTAGCAGGGAGACACTGATTGCAAGTGAGGAGGCTCAACAGCGCGGGCACGCCCCTGGCGACGACCCTGGTTATGACAGTGATTGCAGAGAGAAGAATGACATCGTTGTTGACCTTTATTACTGCGGACATTCAGTGTAACTACAATCCACACGTGAGACAAGCAAGGAATCTATCGCAAATTTTTTATAGAAAATCGATTTCACGTAACACTACGCATCGTCAGTCCTTACATCGTATTTAAATACAGGGTGTCCATAAAGTCCTGCACACATTTCAAAATGTAATTGCGAAGTAACTAAAGTAGATAAAATCACACAGTTTTTTGCAAAGTAAAGTTTGTTTATTAAAGTTTAAAATTAAAAAATTTGGAGTAGTTTAAGTAATAGCCATATTTCAAGAATTTGCTTTTTCATGC